>OGVO01000088.1_pt1 | contig 16040 bp, 19 predicted proteins | sample 1575771 | NCBI WGS metagenome assembly OGVO01 (sample SAMN07581527, study PRJEB24739) | freshwater metagenome | place: Singapore | collected 2015-01 | reverse complement strand
TTGGAATGGGAGAAGGGTAAATTTTCTCAACTGTTTTAGCAAATGCTTCTACAGGTTTGTTAAAACTATTATTTAATGTTGAAGCATTTTGAAAAGCAACTTTATACAAATCTGATTCTTTACCTGATGTTATTAATTGTTGTATCATTGCAGATAATTCTTGTTGCGGTACTTTTTCTCTAATTCTTGCAAGTAAATAATTTGTGCCACTTGTTCGATTTCTTTTTGGAACCAAACTCAAAGCACTGAATATGGCGCTAAGTGTTTCTTTTGGTTGTTTCATGATTACATCGTCAATATGTTGCATCACATTTATTCCCACAGCATAATGAAATATATTTTTTGCGTTTGACATTTTTAAATGTCAAAAAAATGTTTTCGCAATTTAATGAGTGTAGTTGAAATTTGCTGTGGAATTGAGGAAGCTAATCGAACCGTTATAACAATAAATAATGTAAACGATGTAATTAGAAGAATCGCTTGTATTAAAGCTCAAATTCAAAAATTGGTTCGAGAGATTAATTGAGTTAGTTTCTTGAGAATGATAATCTGCTTCTAAATCGCTGATATTAAGAGTATAAATATATCTGGCAGCATTATCAGTGATATAATTTGCTGTGCAAACGCTATGAGAATCTTGAAAAGCTTCCGCAAGATAACTATCAAGTTTCATAATTACATTACCCGCTTGCTTTAGAACAATATTGCTCAAACGAACACTTCTGGTATATAGATTACTGGTAGGAACAACCATAAATTTAATTTTACTCAGTTTACCAGTTTGGAAACTATTCAAAAGAATATTTACAGGACTCGCTTCATTACTGGAACCAACAATATCTTGACGAATTACATTTTGAAGCTCAACTGGATAATGATAACCTTCGTTGATTTTTAATTGAAGCGAGTGTGTTTTGTCAACACAAGTTCTACAAACCATAAGTGCCTCTGCAAAGGCAGGATTCCAACTTTGTGCGGCACTGCCTTGAATAGGATTTTTCAAATTAATTGTAATTTGAAGGCTCTGCCCTAAAAGGTACATTGGTAGGGGTTTTTTCTTATGCATACCACCTCTCATTCTTGACCACAACAAATCAAGAGCCAAAATAATATCTCCAGAAGTTGAATTTGCTTGACCACCAAGATTAAGATAAGAATTTCTTTTTTCTTGATTTTCACAGTCAGTAATTAAGTTGAAAAAGTTTGCAGAACCATTTATTTGATATAAAGTAGAGCCACCGAGCTGAACACGAATTTGGTCAACGCAGTTATATATCCATCCTTGTTGCATTTCTTGATTTGCTGCTAACGCTGAAAAACCAGAAAACCGAATAAAGCATGTAGAGAGAAGATTAGTTGGCGAAATTGTATACGTTAAAACACCTCCATTGAGGTTAAGTGTGCCATTAGGAGCATACTCAGATTGATTTAGCACTGTATATTGTTCACGTTCATGGTGTCTTGTTTGTCCGTCATAATATAAAGCACTAACAGGCTTGCTTGCAGGTAAAATTTGGTCATGTGTCATTTTTTTTAAGAAAGAAAATTTAATTCCAAAAAATGACAAGCAATTATGTTAGCATTGAATCATCAAAAAGAAAATCAGGCAATTCAAATAATTTTGTTACTGACGCAGTAATAAATAATGCAAAATCATTCGCCGTGCGTTCCATATCGTTTTGCAACAACATTTATTTGATTAACAACAACACAAACAGAATCCCTTTAAGTGTTGGAACTCAAAGTTATGTGGCAACACTTGTTAACGGCAATTATTCAGCTCAAAATCTTGCTGCTCACATACAGGCTCAATTAAACGCGATTCCATTGATTGGTGGTGGTTTTGTTGTGTCCTACCAACCAGTAATTAATAAATTCAGTTTCACATACAATACAGCATGGACCCTTGATTGGCAACTTGAACCAAATCAAAATTTATATCAAATGCTTGGGTTCGACCAAAAACAATATCCAGGTTATATTGCAACAAATTATCAAATTCAAGCACCGTATCAGTGTAATTTAAATCCTCTTGTTTATGTTGATATCGTGAGTAATCAGCTTGGAAAAAGGTTGAAAAACACTAATTTAAATATGAACGCCATTGAACGTTTATTTGTTTCTAATTTACAATATGGTGAAAATATTGTTTTTGAACCAAAATATAGAAGAATTTTTGAATTTAATCCTGATATGAGTATTTCACAAATTGATATTCAACTTGTTGATAATTATGGAAGATTGATTCAAATTGATAATAATATTGACATTGTGATTTTACTTGAATGCTTCTATGTCTAGAATTAAAATTTTGCCATGTTTAAAAAATGGCAAGAACAAGTAATAATACAACAGCAATTGTTGCCTCAAATATTCAAGTAGATGAAGTTTTTACGCCACCAAGATATTCAACTCAAACTTTATTTCCAAGTGCAAATCAATTGCCTCAAGGATCAATTTGTTACAACGAGGCAAGTGATACTTTGTTCTTTGTAGGAGCAAGTGGAGATTCAAATTATTATAGAGAAATAGCAAGTTCAAGCCTGCCACCTAGCTCATTGTGGGCGAATGGTAATTGGCAATATGGAAATTTTATTTATCCAACATTACCTAATAATCAAGTAGTAATTGGTAAATCACAACCTGATAATCTTGCTAAACTCGATGTGGCAGGCGGTATCCATTCAGATGGGCAAATTTCAGCTTTAGAGGGTATGGATAGTACATTTTACGCTTTTAATGGTGATGCACAACGTGTAATAAATTCTATTTCTCCAGTTGGTGCTCAAACTCCACAACAAAAAATTCTTAGTACTCCTAATCAATTTGAAGCTTATTCTTTTTCGGGACAACGAGGTAATTTTTCATCTCTTACATCAATTCATTCACAATTAACAAATGTAACTTCAACCTCACTAACTTCAACCAGTATTTCCACTGATTCGTTAAAAGTGGCAGGTGTAAATATTCTTCCTTCTCCTTGGAGTGAGGCAATGGGGACGATTTGGAACAACAATTCTGGTAGAATATTGATTGGAACGTCAAGTTCAACTGAAACAGACAAACTAGTTGTTAATGGCAATCAAATTATTACAAATTCTGGTAATGCAGTATTAAGAATGCGATCTTATTCTTCACCTTACATTACAGAAATTGCTGATGCAGGAACAGAATTCAACATTAGAAATGCTAATCCAAACGTTCCTTTCACATTTTCCCCATCAGGAACTGAAAGATTAAAAATTTCGCCTAATGGTAATGTAAATATTACTGGTTCATTGTCTGTTAATGGAATTCCTGTAAGCGATGTTGGTGATGATTGGACGAAAATTAACAATGACATTCATAATGTAAATTTAACAGGTAATGTGGGTATTGGAATTATAAATCCTTCTTATCCTTTGGATGTTTCTGGTTCAACAAGAATATCATCTCAATTAATTTTTCCAGTTTCTGGAGATGACGCATTACCACCTGACACTGCAAGAATTCAAGCAGATTCATTTTTAGGAGGTATCAAGGTTGCAAATGATGCAGCAACTAATTTATTTAGAGTGGTTTATAATGGAGATTGTGAGGTTCATCAAAGTGCCTATATAAATGACAATCTTGTAATTCATCAAACTTCAACGCCTTTAAGTTTTATTCGCAATCAAAGTTGGAATGGCACTACTATACTGAATGCAATAACTTCCAATGACAATGTTCTAATTATGGATCTAAATACACACATTCCTTATGGCAAAAAACTACGTTTTGCTAACAATGCTAATGCAAGTCATTATTATGATATTGTTGCTGATAGTAACGGTCTTAAAATAAATAAAAATACAGATACAGTTCTACCAAGCACTATACTCGATTTTAATGATTGGGAGGCACATCTTGAACCTCAAAGTGCATTTACGTCAGGTTATTACTTAACAGTAAACACAGAATATGGTATTGAGCTTCCAGCTAATTCAAATGATGTTAAGATTAAGTCAGGATATGGTAATGTGATAGCTGATATGGGAGGTCAAAACGGTGTGTTCAAGGTTCAAAACTTTAATAGTGATATGGCAATGTTAATTCAAGGGAAAAATTCAAACTATAATGTTGGTTACATAAAATGGCAAACTGAAGAAGGAACAGGTCAGTGTTATGTTGGCACTACTCTTGATAATGATAATTCTCTTTGGCTAGGATCGTATAATGATAATGTATATATAGATGTTCCTTTTAATAAATATGTTTATATTGATAGACCTCTTGCTGAGACATTTTACTATGAAAAAATGAATAATCCAACATATAGTCGAATTGTTCCTGTTATTAATCCAGTTGTTTTTGATTGGAATGGATCAACTGTTGTTTATGGTGCTAATGCTTCTATTTCAAGTATTGTAAGAAATAATGCTGGTGATTATACAATTACATACTATTGGAATACAACAGGATATTATTCAACAGCATATGTAAATTGTGAAATATCTTCTGTTGCTGCTAATGGACAAACAGATATTCCAACTGCAACTACAGTCCGTGTTTTTACAAATAATGCTGGTAATGGTAGTGCAATCGATTGTAGAACATCAGTGATGAGAGTTGTGTATCAAACTGGTTAATTTATGATTATAATCATAAATTAGAAAAAGTTTCTTTGAACACTAATTTTTGGTTTTGGACTTTCTTTGGGATTGATGAAGAAATTGACCCAACTTTTCAACCTATTTACATCCAATATTCCATTTTGGTAAATACACTGCCAAATAGCCATGTGACCAGATTGTGAAGCTCCTAAATCACGGCTTTCTGCTCCAAACCCGTAAATATTTTCATATTCTTGTTGTTTGATTTTTGTAATCATATCATATGATCGGGCAAGAAAGCGATATCTTGAGCATCGAATAGCCCAAGGAGGATAATTAGTGAAACGGCAATAAATTTCTAATTTACGATTTCCTTCTTTGTCATTTAACACGTTGAAATACACATTCTTGTGAAGTTTAACAATTTCATTTAAAAATTCAATCATTTCATCCATTTTGACATCTTGTTCGTCAAAATCTTCTTCCACTTCAATAATTTTTTTAACTACTTTACGATTGCTTTTTTTCATTGATGATTTCTTACCCATTTTGGTAACGAAGAATTTTTTCTTTAACTGAAAAATGAAGGAAGCAAGTGAAAAGCAAAAAAAGGCAAGACAAATATTTAAGAATGCTGTTGAACATGCAAAAAATTTAAAAGGTGAAGAAAAGAAATTGGCAATTCAACATTATATGAAAAAACATTACCATGCTAAATAATTTTCTGAATATTCAAAATGACAAAGAAAAGCAAATATAACTGGGAGTTACTGTTTAAGAAAAGAAGGAAATCAAGAGATCCTGAAAAAATGTTAGTGGCATTAAAAATGGCAGACCGAAGACAAGAAATGAAAGAGCTTGAAAATGTAGATTATGATGACTAGTTGTTACATATATTTAAAATATATGTTTGATATTCAACATGTGTAGTATATAAGTGAGAACAGAATCTCTTATTTTCTTTTTGTTTATTTGATAAGATAACAAAAGTAAATGATTTTACGCTGAAACAGCTTCAGCTTTTTTCTTACGACCACGCTTTTTCTTTTCTTTTGGCTCTGCTGTTGTATTTGGTTTAAAACTCCAGGCCAAGATGCTTAGCATTCTTTTGTAAGTTGGATTTTGCACATATAAAGGCATGACTCGTCTCAAATAATAATCTCTCTTTTTCAACAATTTTTCATCAAGTTTGTCCATTTGACCTTCTGCTTCAATAAATTTTGTTAAGTAACCATTTTCACTTCTGGCTTGCTTTGAAATGTTATTTTTAACAATGGTAGGATATACTTCCATTACTTGTTCAAAATTCATGTTAGACCCGTGTTGCTTGTAATCAAAGTTGTTCATTTTGTTGGCATTGAAAATTTATTTTTGTAAAATTCCAGCATTCAACAAATGAATCTTTGACTGGTCAAGTTCGCCCTTATCAATGTAATACTTAACAATCTTTGATATTTGATATGGATAGAAGATTCCACCATGTTTTGACTTGTATTTCATTTTGTTTAGCCAGTCGGCAATGAAATGGTATGTGTGTCCTTCTTGGTGAAGATGCTTGATGTGTTTGATTAATTCTTGTTTCTTGTAATTTTCCAACTCAGAAGTTGATTTAGTTTCCCACCAAGGAATTTGCTTCTTATAAAGATTATTTTGTTTACGGTATAAATGTGATGCTTTCACACGAGAAGCAATCATTTCGCGTTCAAGTTCTGCAATTTGACCAATGATTTGAATAATAAAGTTTGAAATTAGGTCTTTGGGGACAGTGATATTTAGTGACAAACAATGAATGAAGAATCCTTTTTGTTTTGCCAAATCAATAATTTCCAGTAAATGTTTGAGGTTGCGACTTAAACGATCAAGCGTTGTAATCACAATACATTCATCTTTTTTAATTATTTTCAAAATATGGTTCAAGCCATTTCTGGAATCAAAATTTTTACCACCTGACACTTCATCTTGAATTATTTCACAAGGTATATTTAATTGATTGGCATAATGTGTAATCTTTTGCTTCTGATCATCAAGAGAAAAAACTTGTTTTGTTACGTTTGTGCTGATACGAGTATAGCCATAAATTTTTGTAAAATTTGTTGACATTGAGCTCAGGTATTTTTGTTAGTGTAAAGTAAATTATTTTTTGAATTTATTTTAGTTTGGCAAATACAATTTTTGATTCAAGTTGTCGACAATTATGAATTTGTAGTTTTTGGTTTTTTCAATAATCAATTTTTCAATCTCAAGCATGTTCTGACTTTTAGATTTGCTTTGATTTGCAAGATAAGGGTATAACATATCAACAAATAATGCTCTACGTTCTGTTCCAGTGTTGCCAATCATGAAATAATTAGTATTGCTTCTGATTGTAGGTGTTATCATTGTAAAATCTTGACAACAAATAATGCTACTCAGATTTACATTTCTCCATTTTGTAATTAAATTTGAAAGAGTGTGTTGATGCTTGTCACTCATATTCAAGTCATCTGCCATAATTAAAAATCTATATTTATTTCCTTTTGTGTGTTTGGCAATGGTGTAAACTTCTTGAATTAGTGGTTCGTTAAATGAAATGGTCTTGATGCATTTTTGGAAAGGCTGGTAGATTGGTTGTAAAATACTTCCAGAGGATAAGATACTTATGAAGTGTTGTTTTAGAATTTTTTCATATAAATTTGCCAAGAATGTTGTTTTACCTGATTTTGAACGAGCACAGATAATCATAGTTGAACCAGTTGTTTCATTTTCAAAGAAATTCTCAAAGGGTATATCAAAAATGTCATCATAATAAATAATTTTTTCATTTTCATCTGCTATTTCATGTTGGTTCTGCTTCGGTAAGGGTTTGAGTTTCTCTTTACTACCTGTACGCTTTTTGTAAATATCAAAAATCATTTCTCTTGCTTGACGAAGACCGTATTCTTTGACAGAGCGTTGAATTGATCGCTTTTTATTTAAATCTTCATCCCAGTACTCCAGTCTGAGTTGGTTGCCATTTATAAGAGATATGTAATAGGGTTGTTTGTGATTTAACCATTGATTTCCTGTCATTATTTTTCCTTTTTGTTTGTAATGAAAAAATATTTACAGGTTCATTTGTGGAGTGGTGTAAAAAATTGATTTTAAAAAAATCAGTTTTGGGCAGGAAAGACCAATGTAGTTGGATTTATAATCTTTATAGGAAAGTTTGATATCAGTGTAAAAGGTGGTGAAAAACAATGGTAGAAAACGAGGTCAAAATGTGAGGTGTGGACAAGTGTGGAATTCAATGTGTTCCACTGGTGTTTTTAAATATATTTGTGCTGATATGTTGTGAAAAGTGATTGAAAAAGTCGGGAACACATTTTGTTAATCTTGTTATTTTATATATAATGAAGCAAATGTGTTCCCATTGAAGGTTCAACAAAAGTTAAAAAATATGTCCCGGTTGAAGATTTAACAGAAAGTTGTGAGTTAAGAACAAGACAATGATTTATTTGTTATTTTTGAGTTCTTTTTCAATAACGTCCATCATATCCAATTTTTTAGTAATATAGCCACGTCCTTTAATTTTAAGAAATGTCATGATTTCTCTTAAACGGATAACGTATACATTTCTTAGCTCATCAAGGTGTTGCTTATAATAAGGGACAATAACTTCTTTCATCATCATAACATCAATTTTTCCTTTTACCTGCTCAAATTTTTGAACAGGTATGTTACGTTTGCTGTAAGTAAGTTTCGTCTCACGCAGTACCTTTAGCTCAGTCATCAAACTTGGTGGTAGCATTACAATATCGTAGATGCTGAATTGTTGGGCAATTTCGCAGCACTTGATCACGACGTCGCTTAATGTGAGTTTAGCGATAAGGTCGAGTTTGGCTTGTTTTTTTGCAAGAGCTGATTTGCTGTTGTTGATGATTAAGCTGGCACTTTTGTTGTTTTTGATCGTCATATAGTTGTGCTTGTTTGTTTGAGCAAAACGACACAAATCACGTGCGTCCAAAAAATCAGCCAGGGTATATATAATGTCGTTGCAAAAACTCATTAGTTTGTGTTGTGTGTGCTACGGAGTTGGTAAACTGTGTTATTTTTGGTATACTTTTTACTGTGAACGAATCATTGTTGTTAAAGACCAGAAACGCACGCCATCGTGTGAAGTCGAGCAAAGGAGTTGTTTTGTGCGCTTGTGTGTGCGACTGTTTCGTGAACGGTGTTGGCACGATGCTTTAACGAGTTTTTTTAATGAGCGCGTACAACTTCGGTCTGTGACAGTGTGTTTTAATTGTGTCAATAACTACTCTTTTTAAAAATTTGAACTAAGTTCAAGTTATTTAAGTAGTGATAATAGCAAATTGATATCTTCTTTGCTTTTCAAAAAGATTTTCACAGAAGAAGCACAAGCAGTCAAATGAAATGGTAATTTTTCTTGTAATTGATTCACTAACTCTTGATTCTCCTGTTTTTTACACTTGTTATCTTCTTTGACTTTTTGCTTGTATAACTCTTGATTCTTTTTTCTTTGTTCCATAATATGACCGAGTGAAACCTTGGTTGTACCAGCTGGTCTGCCCATTTTGATTCAAAATAAAATATTTTTTTATCAATTTTTTTCTTTGTGTAGGGAACACATTTTTCTAATCTTGTTATTTGTTATATAATGAAACAAATGTGTTCCGCTTTAAGCTGCAATCAGAAAAATCTGGAACACATTTTCTTTAATATATATAAATAACAAGAATAAAAAAATGTGTTCCCAGTCATTTTGAAGCAAAAGTCAATGATCTCAAACGTCAAATGTTTTTAAAAAACACTTTATCAACCAGTATAATAGATATTATCATACATACCAATGTTTGCAAGTCTATATTCATATGTTGAACCATTTCGTCCTGACTTTCGCTTCTTCTCGATTTCAAAACAAAAGTTGTATAGCAAAATATTAAACATGTTACACTTGTAAACAGAATCCTTTTTCTCTTTTTGTGTTCGCTGTTTTGGTGGCAAGTCAAACACAGAATATGCATTGTTAAAGTCAAACTCAATTGAAGCCATATCTTCTTCTGTTTTTACATTTCTTACCAAATCAATTATGCTTTGAATTGTTTTCTTTTTTAAGTCAAAACACTTGTAGTTAAATTCGTTCTGTTCCAGCATTTTCAAATCACGTTCAATATCTAGTTCCGTTGGATGTTCAAAGTAAAATCGGTTAAACAAAATAGATTTATGGTTTTCAAATACAACCATATTTTCGCCTTCTGGTACAATGCCGATCTTTTTCGCCTTTTCCTTATTTAGTTTAATTTTGTCTTCCTTACTAGCTTTATTTTTCTTGATTTTTTCAACAATTTCCTCAATTGGCTTTTTCTTCTCCTTTCTCAACATATCAAGATTATAAAGTTCATCGCGAGTCAACTTTTTGATTTTTTGCTGCTCCAGAAGTGCATTAATTTTACTATCAATCTCTGTAGTATTAATATCTTCTGTATCATCATATTCTAGAACTCTTTTTTCTCTTACTTGATAATTCACCATGGCTTCAATCTTGATACCTTCTTTTCTGTTTACATAATTGCCATTTACGATTGACCCATATTTCTCATCATTCTCATCTTCAATAATCAAGCTAATCACTTCTCTACCTTGAGACCATTTTTTCTGAATATATTCATTCACAGGATTATTATATGTTCGATAATCCTCTGCTTTGTAGTAATAAAAAATTTGTCTCAACCATTTACATTCTTGGTCAAAATCTCCAAAAATGTTTCTCCCAACAATCTTATCAAGTTGACGTAAATCAGCACCAACTAATTTCATTTTTTCTTCCAAGTGAAGAACTATTTGTTTGTATTTCAATTTGTATAATTTTTCCACATCATCTTCATGTTCAGGATATATAAACGAGTTCTTCTTCTTCTTAATCAATGTATATATTTCATTTGTATATGGATTACGAACTCTATCTTCACATTGAGTTAGCACTCGTGTTGAAAATGTGTTATTATTTAAGTAAGAAAAAACGTAAGCAAAATGATCAGAAATATTGAAACTAATACCATTAGGAATAGTATTTGTATACAACACATAATCATAATTTACCCACACATTATCTACACCTTCTTTGAAGTGGTGGCTCTTGTCATCTTCATCACTGTGGTAAACTAAAATCTTGTCTTGTTTTACACCAATTCCAAGAAGCATCTCTCTTACAAAATTTACTTTTTGCTTGGAAGCAGAGCAAAATACAAAAGTATGGCCAATTCCAGCTTGTTCTCGCATTACTTGAAAAAATGCTTCTTTATCTTGAGTAACGTAATGTTTCTTTTGTGAATGCTTGAACTCATTAATTATATACTTGAATATCTTACTGCTAACTTGTTGAAGCATGTTTACATGGAACTCTTCAATGTCAGCGTCCATAGCAATAATTTGTTTTGCTTGTTTGGTTGTACTACAAAAATGAAAAAAATTACATACAGCATTATCTTTTTGTGTTGGTGAAATAAATTGCTGGAATATGCTAACTACTTCATCAAGAACTACAAGGTCAAAATTTTTGTCAAATCGTGAAAGCCTATACAAGCTTTCTGGTTGAATAATAATCCATTTTGCGTTATGATTGAAAAACTTTTCTTCCTTGTAGTTCCAAATGTGTTCCATTTTTTGAATGGTGCTCAATTTTTGAACAAAGTCATAAGATTGATTTATTTTATTTGTGATAAACAAAATAATACAGTCTATCTTGTCTTTCAAATATTGAAGAAGGCTCTGGGTCTTGTGAGTGTTCATTGCTGATTTCACACATACATTGCCTTCGTATATTTTTGGAGACAAAATTTTCTCGTTAATCAAAACTGGACTCGTGGCTGGGTTCATTTTTGTTTAGGGGTAAATTATTTTTTTTTCAAAAAAAAATTGATGAGTCAAAACAAGAGAAATATTTTTTACACTCAAAAACTTCTCAACAACACAAGGAACACATTTTGTTAATTTTGCTATGTTATATATATTAAAGCAAATGTGTTCCAACACCAATTCTTTCTAACACAACGTCTTGGGTTTTCCTTTGAGGCTCTAAAACATGTCAAAATATGAATTTTGGTCTTAGACCAATATTATTTCAATGCTTCGATCATTTGGTTTTTGGTAGTCAATTTGCTTCTACCCTGAATTTTCAACAATTGAATGAGTTTTTTCAAAGACTCATAACATAAAGTTTCATATCCAGTGAACTCTACACCTTTTTGCTTTAACAAGGCAATAGCAGGTAAACAATAACCATTTTCCAAATAATTTTTTTTAATTTGTTCTGCACAACTATTAATACCCACAAGATAATTAAACAAAGGGTGTTCAGTTTTTATAAACGTCATAAATTTAAAAATGTCAGAAACTTCACATAAAGAATATTCATGATCATGGCGAAAAATGCTGAACTTTGACAAAAAAGCATTAAAAGCAGCAGATTTAAATTTTTCAATCTCTTGTTGTGAAAAATAGTTTAGCACATCATAAGAGATATTTGTTTTTTCAATATACTTTTGCCAATCAAATTCTAGTTCATATAGTTCGCAATTGGAAGCTGAAAGTGGTTCAACCAATCTTGGAAAAGCAATTGAATGAAGAATCATTTTTGCAACATGTCTTGCAGTAATCAACAGAATATTTTCCTCATATACTTTTTGGTAACTCACTCTTAGTCTTAAATCTTTGTTTAAAGATCGAATTTGAGCCACTTCACGTCCCATGCTGTACTCTGCGACAATGGTAAAAATGTCGTTCATTTTTTGCCAAAAATAATTTATTTTTTTTCAATTATTTTTTGCTCAAATGTCAGAGGGAAACCTACAACGTTGTGAACGAATTTTTCATTGAACGTTCAACCGGAACACATTTTGTTTAATATATATAAAATAACAAGAATGACAAAAAGTGTTCCACCTATTTTGTAACTCAAATCATTGATATCGTTTTCTTTCCATTTCAATCCAAGCCATCTTGACTGCAACCATGGGTGTCAAATTTGGATTCTTATTCAACAACATTTGCGCTTCAATTCTTAATTTCTGTGTATCAACCTTTTTGCGAATTCCACAATCATAAAGTCTTTTCTTGGTCAGTACAGGAATCATTTTTGTGTTCAAAAAATTATCAAGATCAAAAATATGCCACAAGTAATTAACGTGTTTTCACACAATCAAAAAAAACAAGCCAGTAATGATGAATATGACTTAAAACGAATTTGTGAAGAAAAGCCATCCAAAGACGTTGTTCGTCAATATTTGAAACGACGAGCTAAACAGCTTGAGTTTGACCGAGATGATATATTGATGAGAAAAGAAGAAGAATAAAAATTTGATTTTAAAAATGAAGTTTCCTTCTGATTTTTACGATGCATGTTTGAGATATGCAAAGTATGGTGAAATCGATGACTCACTGACTGCATACCAACGAAGAGCCATTAAAAAATTAAATTTGGAAGAAGAAAACGATGTTTTGTATTTGAATAATTTACCAGTTGTCAGAGAAGAAGAAAAAATGGATATTCTTAATAATATCTACACTGACGCTAAACAAGGACTTTGTGGGTATCACTTGTTATACAACAGAATCAAAGACCAATATGCAAATATATCAAGACTGGATGTTCAAAAATTTTTAAAGTCAAACAGAAGTCATCAACAATGGCTTGTACCAAAAAAGAAAAGAGTTGTAGTGAGACCCATTCTGACCAAACAACCTAAAGAAAGATTCGTTGTTGATATTTTTCACATGAACAACAACCCAGATATGAATGATGGCTATAAGTATATTTTACTTTGTGTTGACCATTATAGTGGCTACTTGTGGGGCTTTCCACTTGAAACAAAAAATGCTTTTGAAGTCTTTAAGCATTTAGAAAAATTATTAACTGAGCACAAACCATCTGTGTTAAGCTCTGATAACGGAAAAGAATTTGTTTACCACAAACTGGTTTCATTTTGTGAAGAAAATAATATTACCAAAGTTCTCTCTTCACCATATCATCCACAATCACAGGGAAGTATTGAGCGCATGAATGGTATTGTCAAAAGAAAATTATTTGAATTTTTTGAGATTCAAAATTCAGAAAGATGGGTGGAGGCATTGCAAGATGTCATTTATAACTTAAACACTTCAAAACGCAGATTTGGATACTCACCTGAAGAAATATTCAACGGTAAAGCGACGATTACAACCAAAATGAAAAAAGAAAAAAGAAAATGGGTTCAGCGTGAAAAAGCAGAATTTGATGTTGGTGATTTTGTCAGAGTGATAATTTCTGCAAAAGAATCTTTCAAAGACTTTTACAAATCTCAATTTAGTACAGATATTTTTGAAGTAATTAGTCGTTCAAAACACAAGCAACCAGTTTATATTTTAAAAAATACAAGAACGAATCAAGTCTTAACCAAACAATTTTTTAACAGAGATATGATTCACTCTGGCAGTCCTGAAGATGAAATCATCAATGAAATTCAACATCCCAAAAAGCAACTGTCACCTCAACGCGTAGACGTTCCACTATTAGTTGAAAATCCTAAACGAAAAGGCAGAAAAATAATTCCATTTGATGACAAGGAAGGTAGAAAATCAAGAAGAAAAGTTGTGCTTGATAAAGATTTTGATTACAACTAAAATGTGGCAAATCATTTTACGTGAAATTAAATTATTCATAAATTATCTTCAAACATATCATCCTATTTTAGAAATTTAAAAAAAGATATTCTTTGCTCTTAAAAAGATGTATGAAGTAAAAGTAGGTAATCACACACACCATTATAAATCATTGGCTCAAGCCAAAAAGGCAATGACAGCACGCAAAGTCAAAGCAATGGATGTTGAAGTCAAATATCAAAAACAAAGCAGAAAAGAGCGAAAGTATGAAAAACTCAAGAAGAAACATGGAATTCATTAATTGATTTTAAAATCAATTATTTTTTGACTCTTCTTACACGTTGTTGTGTTGGTTTAAACACAGTTTGAGTTACATTAATTGTTGGTGTTGATTGATTCATACCACTTGTCATGTTTTGAATTGGTAATGGATTATTATTATTTGTGATGCTCACAACTTTAGGAGTTTCACTTCCTCCCATGAATTTATTAGCTACAATGCTTGCCAATGCACCTCCAATACCACCTAGGAGATTAAAAGCAATAAAGCCAACTGGATTTTCAAAACTCAACAACCTTGATGATGCAGCTCCTTCTGTCATATTTGCAATTTCTTCTATTGTTTGAACCTCTTGGTTACTTGTTAACAATTCGTTGGTTTGTATATCTTGATTTGCAAAAATGTTACTTACTTCGTTTTGACTTTGAGCTTTAGGAGTCTCAACATCTACATTTTCAAATAACTTTTTATACATACGTGGTGTTGTTGGTTCAGGTGATTGTCTTGTTCTTTTTTGAGTGTCCATTTTTTAACTTATTATTTTTCTTCATCGCCTTTTGAGAAATAATTGTAAATTTTGTAACCAGAATATGCAACCAAGGGTATACTAGCTAAACCTAGCAAACCAGCACCAAGAAACTTAGAAGATACATTTTGAACTATATTTGATTGAATAATATCTTCTTCAAGAATGCTTAGATCGCCAAGTAAATTTTCATTTGTTTCTTCAATTCCTTGCCACAACTTTGTAGCGACTCTTTTTGCAACCTTGTCAAATTCATCTAAATCCAGTTCACTCCAAATATCATACATAATATTGACAAGTTGTTCTTTTTTTGAATCATCCAATACTGATCCATATTTTTGTAATATATCGATTTTGTTCATTTTTTACTCTCAGAATTATCTTCTGTAAAATAATTATAAGCTTTGTAAGCACCATATCCAAGCAATGGTGTTGCAATTGAAGCCGCAAGTAAGCCGCCTGCAACTAAAGGAACTGAATTCGCAGTCAAAAAAGCTCCAATTTGCTCAGCATTAGCAATACTATTAAAAACATTGCGAATTCCAATTCCAACATCTTCATTTCTTTTTGATGCTGACGCTTGACTGTAATTAACAGGAACTGAATCAATCATTTCGCTAAGTTCACTTGGTGTAGTTATTTGTGGAACAGGTGTATCTACATTATAAACTGCTGGTGTTGCAGGATTCAATTGAGGTTGTGGTGCTTCTTTTATATCATATACTTGTTCTACCTTTGAGACTTCCGTCAATGGTTTTAGATTATCAAGACTTTGTTGTTCACTTTGTATAGGTGGTGATGATTGTAATTTATTTTCCACACTGTTTGAAGTATTATCCAACTGGACTTGAGGAGCAGGAGTGGAAAGATCTTTTGGTAAAGGACTTTGAACATCAAGAGGAATAGGCGGTGGTGATTCTTTTGGAATGGGAGAAGGGTAAATTTTCTCAACTGTTTTAGCAAATGCTTCTACAGGTTTGTTAAAACTATTATTTAATGTTGAAGCATTTTGAAAAGCAACTTTATACAAATCTGATTCTTTACCTGA
>OGVO01000087.1_pt1 | contig 16105 bp, 27 predicted proteins | sample 1575771 | NCBI WGS metagenome assembly OGVO01 (sample SAMN07581527, study PRJEB24739) | freshwater metagenome | place: Singapore | collected 2015-01 | reverse complement strand
GGGCTGGATTCCAGTTCACTTGGAAATCAAAACTAAGCGAAGTTCTGGCGGTTGCGCCGTGTACTTCCCAGAGGGAACCAAGGTTAGAATCGTAGGATAAACGGTTTCACCGTTCCAACTATCCCAAGGGAGCGTTTCACGCTCAATATGCCCGGTTCAATTCCGGCAGGGATAGCTTAAATTCACGCCCACAACTACAATCTGTCAACAATTGGAGAACCTCAAAATGCGACTGGTAACTATAACGAATGATTTTCACAATTCTTCCGTTGTATTACGTTGTGACGTGGTGCAACATATACATAACGAAAAAACGATCTACCCTACTAAACACCAAATCAAAAGAGCTAAAAAAGCCCTATGCGGTATCAAAGGGTGTGCATGTTCCAATGACGTAGGGATACGGGGCAAGCAAACGCTTGACGATATGCCTCTGATTGTAGATATATCTAACTTATGGAAAGATTAAATGCGAATAGTCCTAGCCTATGCTGAACTCGTTGCCAAGGTTACGTGTTGTTCCTTGGTTGTCTGGATTGTCTTATTCTTGTTGATCGAACTACATTAGAAGGAGCCAAAAATGGTCGTTTTAGAAAATGTACAACTGAACTTTGTCATCCCTAGCCCGGTTTCACCGGAACAAATAGCCCGCATATCGCGGGCAACTGGTAAGCATTGGACAGTCGTTGATTGCTACGATAGCCCGAACGGGCTACTAGTGCTGGTCGAGATTATGCCGGAAGGGTGCTTAACGCTTAGCAGCATTGCAGAAAAAGCCCGGTTAAGACTCAAGGAACTAACCAAGGAACCCGATATAAACGCCAACTATGCCAAGCTAGCCAAGAAAATCGGGATTCTTGGCGGAATTTTGATTCTGTTGGCCTTGCCGGGGTGTAGTGTAGGGCGTAAGATCAAAGTAGATTCGGTGACAGTCGCCCATAAGGATTGGGCGGTTAGTGTCGCCTTGTCTAAGTAATCGCAACCGACAAATAAGGAATTCAAACAATGGTAGATAGAGAAATACCTACACTTATTCGAGACATGGTATCAGAGTTCATACGGAAACAGGAAAACGTGACCGAGTATGTAGAATCTAAATACTTCTACCTCAACGATGACCAGAAAACCGCTAAGGCGGAACAAATCTGGAGTAGGATAGAGCTTGCGGGGAAAGTACATGGTTTCGCTAATGAGATAGGGGCATTTGTAGAAACTTTGCTGGATAAACAACCAGTGGATTAAACTCAAAACCTCTAAACAATTGGAGCAAAAACAATGGAACGATTTGACAACCTTTTAGACACTTCAAACGCTATCGACACTGAGGCACGCTACCGGGATTTCTTGCGGGATTGCTATTCAGACAATCTAACGGGCATTTTTGCTAACTATGATCCTGCCCAAGTGCTTGAGGAGATTGACCCAACCGCCTATCGATGCGGTCATAATGACTACATCGACGGCGAGGACTGGACTGAATACAACGGGGAAACCTACGAAACTAGCTACCTTGAGGAGATTCGGGAGCAAGTGGAAGCTGAGATTGCGGACGAAATCAGCGACCTTGAGGCCGATTTGGAAGATTATGATTTGGACGGGATAGACGAAGGAATCGCTGAACAGATCCGCGAAGCGGTAGAATCGGAAATTTCCGCTCTACGTGCTGAACTATACGAACTAAACCGCCTATTCTAACCGCCTAACCCTTCACGCCCTTTTGTTTCACCTTTACACTTTGGAGATTTTAACTATGCGTCAATCCGCTTTCATCGCTAACAGCCACATTTCCGCTAGCCTCATTCGTGCCGTTTCACGGCAAATGGGGTCATGGGAATACTTTACACAATCCGCCCAAGATATTCAGAATCACGGGGCTGACGGTGGCTGGAATGGGTTCACCTGGTACGATGACACGAAGAAATTTTACCGCCGCAATCGCAAAGCGATTCTAGAATTGGCTGAGCAATTGGCCGACGATCTAGGCGAAGATCTGCTGTCAATGGTGGCAAGCTTCAATTGCTTGAAGTCTGACAAATTGACTCAGAACGAAGTCGCCCAAGCTCTTTATCTGAGCAAGGGCGATATGGTAGACCAAGTGCAAAACGCTATGGCTTGGTTTGCTTTGGAGGAGGTAGCCCGTAGCTACTGCGACTGCATGGAATCCCAAAACGCCTAGATTGCCTCCAAACTCCCCGGAACCCTTCGCCCCGTTCCGGGGCCTTGGTTGCAATCCGCAACTATCCTTAACCCCTTTTGGAGCTTTAATCATGCTTGCTATCGATGGACGGGGGAGTGGCTTACGAAATGGATATCACAACCGATTCCAAGGACAACGGGATTTTGAATACGATTTACATTGAGGCACTAAACGCCGGGGGATACGAAGTAGAATGAAACTAAGCAAACAACAGCTAGCCAGTTACGCGATTAAATACGCTAACTGGCTCCAAGGCCAAAATGACCGGCTAGCCGGTCGCGGTTGTCTATCGGCAAACGGTAGATACCTTGAAGGATGGTATAGCCCAAACGCTACCTGCCCTGAATTCCTTACACCACAACAAGCGGCGGACATCCGCCAACAGTTTCCAAACATTTCGAAAGGTCAAGCATCATAAACAAGCCAACATTCTACCAAGCAGCTAAATCACTGGCGGAACGCTACAAGCTAATAATCGATCATCGGTATTCAGATCTGTACCTAGAACGTACTCCGCTCACACTTGAGCTTTGCAAGGAATATGGAAAAACCGGTATTTTGCGGGGATTCTTTACTTGCCAAGTTACAGGAAAGCCTATGATCGATCTGCCGTTTGCTTACGAACCCTATTGGGAAGCCAAGCAAGCAATCGGCTAGATTCCAACCATTTCACGCCCTTTCACTTCAAACAACAAAGGAATTGACATAATGCAATTTACATTCCCCGCTAACAAATTCAAAAACGCTATCATCGCCGTTGCCTCGGCGTTAGATAAGGAACCAAATAGCAGGTATCCGGCACTATCTAGCATCCGGCTAGAAATCCGCAACGAACACACAAAAGCAATCGCCACTGACGGGCGTAGGCTTCATGTGGTCGAACTCAAGGAACCAAGCGACCATCAAGCAGATTTGCTTATCGGTCCCGATTTGATTAAGGCGATTTCCAATTGTTCGAGTTCTGGCGAATGGATCATTCTAGCGGTTGACGAAGATGGAACAATTCGCTGGACTGTACCCAAGGGGCGAAGGGGCGAATCTGTTCTAACCGGAACGCAAATGCCAATCGAGGGGCGATACCCTAATTGGGTTCAAGTTATGCCGGAACCTGGAAGGCATACCGCAACCGCTACAATCGATTCCATCGAATTCAAGCGATGAGTAGGTCATGCGAAATCTCCGGTTCCATTGTTCAAGATCGGAACCGATGGATACACGGGATTTGATTTCACGGTAACTTTTGGTAAAGATCGTATCCCGCGATTCGATAAGGTTGACGGTGAATTGATCCTATCGGCCAATTTGGATTATCTCGACGATGCTACGCCCTTTAAGGGCGAAATCATCATTGAGGAATACCCATACAGAGTGTATCGGGTCATAAATGGACCGATGATATCGGTTGTCATGGGCTACCGCGACTAATAGCTCGCCAAAGCCCCATTTTTGCCCCTCTGACGCTTTCCAGCGTCTTTGAGGTCCAACCATACCAGAATACGCCCAAACGCTTCTAAACCACCAAAACGGAGATTTAACGAGAAATGAAATTTACAACACTTGGGCGGCTAGCCGCCCTACTATTACTCGCAACCGTATGTAGCGGTTGTGCTAGCGTAAAACCCGTTAGGGTTCAGGCTAGTTACAAAAACGTCACTGTAGCTATGGATTTGGAGATTGTACGATAATGAGCATTTACCCATTAAAAAGCGGTTGGAAAGTGCTGGACATTGGTAGTAATCGTGGCGAGTGGACCCGCGAAGCGGTTCGGCTCGGTTGTACCGTTGTGGCGTGCGAACCGATTGCCAAGTATAGGCAATCGATCTTAGACGCAGGGGCGGAAGTAGTTCTACCCGTGGCAGTTTCAGATATTGAAGATTCCGTAACATTCCACATAGGCCAGGATGATCGATTCTCAAGCATCCACGGCGAATGGGTCCGCGAAGCGGACTCTGCATTCGGTTGGAATCATCAGTTCGAATTAGTACAAGCAGATACAATCCGTTTAGATAGACTGCTTTGGCTATTCGGGGGATTTGATTTCATCAAGATCGATACCGAAGGGCATGAGCCTGCGGTCATTCGTTCACTAGGCGAACTACGACCTAAGCGCATGAGCCTAGAATTCCACGGTGGCGGTAACATACTGCAATCGTTGCGTCAATCATCCGTGGAGGCTTTAACGCTTCTGGGAACCGATTACCGTTATCGATTTGCGTCTGAAAGCCGCTACTGGGGAAGCGATTGGGTCCGATTCGATCATGCTATAGGATGGCTTGATTTGTTACCTTGGGGTGATGTATACTGCATCAGAGAGGATATCTTCGCAAGTGAACAACCTTGAGCAAAAACTAGAGCTAGCACTAGCTATGCTCAAGAATCCAGATAAGCGGCTAGCCGCTTGGCATTTGAATCTAGCGGAAACGCTAGCTGAAATTAAACGTGAGATTGAGAAATTGGGATTGTAAAGGACAATGATTATGTTGAGAGTGTTTTACTGCACGTCGTTCAAAGGCTTCTATCCCGTAGGCGTTTCGCTGATCGTCGCAGCAGCGACTAGAGCGAAGGCCAAAAAGCTAGCCGAAGCTGAGCTAGCTCAGCGTGGCTTAGAACAGACGCTAGATATAGAGGATTTGCACGAATTCGTGCCCATTACTGAGAATTGTCAAATTCTCCAAGACGGTGATTACTAGAATCTAACAACTACAAAGGGTAGACAAAATGTTTGAAGGAATTTTGGGATTTATGCTGCTCATGCTATTGGCCAATGCTCTAGGGCGTGTACGCTAGTATGGACATTTACTGGAGCGAACACGCTAACGAGCGTGCTAAGGAAAGGGCGTTCGCGGGGCTGAAAGCCCCAAACGCTAAGATAGCCAAAATCGCTCGACTAGTCGAGCATGGCGAAGAATTTCATATCAAAGAGCCGCTTTATACGTGGGTCTGTAAGCGATTGACCGATACATCGGTCGTGCTTGTTACTATTTTACATACGGTGCATACTATGAAGCGACCGCTTCAACGCCGTAAAGAACTTCACAAACAGACGCGGAAGCGTCTAAAGGGGAATGATTATGAGCAAGTTTAAGGTTGGAGAATTGATTCGATGCGTAGACGCATCACAAGCAAGCGGATTGACTGTAGGAAAGACGTATCAAGTTCTCGGCATAGACGAAGAAAACGATCCTTATGTCGAAAGCGACTGCGGATCGTTTTGCCCTTACGCTAGTTTTCGGTTCGAACTCGCTAAAAGCGAGAAAGGGCCGAAATCGCCTCAGTTCAAAGTAGGTGACAAAGTTAAGTGCGTTAGGGAATATAAAGAATGGCTTACGCCGGGTGATACGTACATTGCACGCGAAGTGTATCACAATGGTAATGTGGGCGTTATAGGCGATTACGGTATAAGCGGTAGCTTTTCGCCTGATTATTTCGAACTCGCTGAAAGCGAGAAAGAGCAACCTACAATCGACCGTTCATCGCTGATCTACAATTACATAGACACCAAAGAGGCGTTTGAGCGTGCTATGGCCGCTTACAACGAGGCTTGTCAAGCGATTCGGGATAATGTCAAGGATGGCGAGAAGTTCGTTTACACGCGATACGGAGAGGGTTATATCGTGCAGCGAGACAAGGACGGTTTCACCGTCGATAGAATTGATATGGTGTAATTATGGAAACAATGTTCAGAATCTACGTTATCTCGCCGGATGGGTTACTGAAAGAACCTAAAGATAGATGGGAAGATCATCTGTTCGATTCTTCTTACCCGTCGTTCGGAGCCGCTAAAGCGGCAATTGAACAAAAGGGTGATGGATGGACAGATTACGTAATCCTTACTGTCTGCCTTAAGATCGACGAGATATTCTAGGTAATCCGCTTGACGCTAGCAGCTTCCAACGTCGGGGCTGCTAGCAGCCCGGGGATCGATCATTCCTGAGTCCATCAATAGCTCGAAAATCTTTCCACGGACTTCCGTGGGGAGATTAGCGAGATCAAGTTGTTGAGTATGGGTGTGATTGTGCTCAATACTTCCTGAATGCTGGACTTTGTTGCCGTATTCTTTCGGCATAAGCCGCTCTGCGGCGAACATGGTAGCCTTCTCGGAGCCTAGAGCAATCAGCTTGAATAGCTGCCCCTCGACGAAAAAGCGTTTAGACGCTTGAACTTCAGCAATCATTTCAGCAAATTCTGGGTCGCTAGCGACCCATTTATTGAACTGCTTCACTGGTACATTCAGTGCCTTGCACGCTGCTTGTACATCGAAGAAATTTTGCATCAAGCCGTAAGCTAAGATTCGCTGCCTCTCTCGTTCGCCATTGTTGGCGATTGCGAGCAATGCGGATTGCTTAGCGTCGGCTAATGCCTTGGTATCATTGAGTATATGCCAATACTCTTTGGCTTCCTCAGATAAATCCTCAAAGCACATAGGCAACCTGTCCTGGTTACCTGCTTCAACTGCTCTTTGGAAACTTGGTTGAGTATTCAGGAATTCAGTATATTCGGACTCGGTTAGACCGAGTTCTTGGTAGATTTGGCTCGGAGAATCCGAGCCGTGTTTTAATGCCAAGCGGTACGCTTGCCAGATTAGGTCTTGGTTGAATTCCATAAATCGTAGATTCGCTCGGCAAGCTGAGTTTGGTAGCATAAGTGGCAATGTTCCTCCTCGCTGAAAGCGAGCTTGAACCAGTAGTTTATCACATATCCTACAACTGTCCAATTACACCGATACGCCCGGCTCGATAGCATCTCGTACCGCATACCGCCGCAAAAAAGCGTTGACTAGGATCGACAGCGAGACGGCTAGGTTGTTGGTGTAGGATCGCATTGCTCGTCTTTCGCTTGCAACTTCTGTACTAGCGGAATGAGTGCTGCCGCTGCTTGAATAGCGTTGCCGGATGTTTTGATTGTCTGGTTGATGCACTCAATAAGGAGTTGTTTTTCTTCGTTAGTTAGGTTCATTTGATTCCTCTGGTTGCGGTTCATCAACAACTGGTGCCCAATCTACAATTAACTCACCGAGAGTCAATTTGCCGCTAGTGAATGGTCCATGTTGTTGCATTAGCGAGTAAAGATCAGTAAAGGTTGCAACATTCGCTTCGACATGATTGTCAGCAAACGTCACGTTGACGATGCTGTATTCTCTGGGCAGAGTGTGGTACTTAGGTTCAAGCGGGGCACCCATTTGAACCAATGCTTGAACAAAGCCACCGGCTTTAAGCAAGATAGCTAACTCAGTTGGTCCCATTCTGTCGGATCGTGCTTGGAGTTGTTCGAGGGTGAAACTGGTCGATAGCTTCCAATAGTTCTCATACATAGCCCGATAGCGAACTACAACGTCAGAATCGAACTGAGAAGCAATTGCTACGGCATCTTTGGCTAGCGTCTCCGAAAGCAAAATTGCTTCGGCTTCAGGGTTTGGGGGAAGTTGGAAAGTCATATATTATTTCCTTATTTATTAAATTAAAACATATTTGAAATGAAAAAGTTGTTACGTCGGTAGGGGCTACCAGTGTTTGACCTACCTCTGCCGTTGCCGCTGTTCCATAAGTAGGCTACGTCGGATGCGTCCCAAGCATCTAAAGCCAATCTGACGTCATCAATTCGTCCAGCATCAAATCTGTTTGATGAATCTCGACCCAACGAAAACTGTGGAGTAACTGTTCCTAAGGTCGCTGGTATCGTGCCTGTGTATGTTAAGGTTCTTTGTGTATTATCTACCCAAAGCTTTAGCCGGTTAGCGTTCCCTGTTAAAGTACCGTCATAGACAACAACCACGTGTCGCCAACCAGTACCAGTAAGAGCCGTCACGCCATATGCTAGGCTAGCCGCTTCGGATTGTATGTACATATTGTTATCGCTAAACCAAAGTATGGAAAAACGATTTCCGCCGGGCGTTATTGGTCCTGCTACCGCACCTAATCCAACACGAACGCTTGTCGCCCCCCTCCAAATCCAAGCGGATAATGTTGCTTTACTGGCACCGTTTAGCCCTGCAATTGTACCGCAGTTGACCGTATCATCTACCCCATCAAAATCTAACGCCCTGATTCCACCCGCTCCACTATCCGCCACCCAATCCGTGGCAGGGTCCATGTTCGTTAGCGTGCCGTTGTTGCTTCCAACTAGGTCTCGTAATGTAGACGTACCATTTCCAACATCGTCACGCGATGGACACCAAACAGCAATTGGGACTTTTCCATTGACTGCGTAGATGCTCATTACGCACTCACCTCCGATGGGAATAATCTCATTACTGAACCGTTCCATCTCCACCCTAAACCACGGCTACTACCAATAGCATCGGCTGCCCAGTCTGGTTCTCCTCCCATCCAGAGGATAGTACCACTTGAAACGGTCCAGGTTATATCCCTAACAGTTGCTCCTTGTTGGACAATGATTGACCCTGCCGAGCTACTTGCCGGAACTGTGAGAGTCACAGTAACGGCCCCACTAGCTGAGCCTAGATCAAGTGTTTGGTGATTGCCGTTAGCGAGGGTGATTGTTTGGGTTGTTCCTGTGGGGGTGTTAACAAGTTCTGTAGCTCGCCCAATAAGTCCGCTGGCTGTGAGGTTGGTACAATTCACTGCAACGCTGTGTAGTTGTGCGAGACGATGCGTAGGCATTCCTAGCACTAGCGTGTTGTCAGACAATGCACCGTTTTTAGTTGGTCTGATTTGGTCCGTATTTGGTGCACAAAACCCAAAGGTTCCGCCACCGACAGTAAAGTTCAAAAAGCCACCGATTGAAGCGTTCTGACCTGTAGTGACCGGAAACGATCCACCGGAACCAACTATAACATCGCCGCTTGCCGTGATAGCTCCGCATTGCACCGGAGCATTTGCACCACCCGCATTGTTTAGGAACCGTACCGTCCCGGCACTATTCTGAATTTGTGGCCCGCCGCTGCCACCGACGAATAATCGCGTCGATGTTACATCGTCAAACGTAACATCATCCGCAGTCCCCAAGCCAAGCATCGTGCGATAGTTCGCCACTGTGTCAGTCTGCAAAACACCACCCGTTCCAGTGCGGATCGGGAGGTTTGCAGTCGTGCCGATTGCACCGAGGAGCGAGATGTTGCCGAGGGAGGAGACTTGGATGACGAAATTGCCATCGCCAGCAAGTAGGCCAACAAATGAAGTGGCGGTTGATGTGGAGACGATGTTAGGGCCGGGAGCACCGTTGGCTCCTGGTTGGCCATTGGCACCGGCAGGGCCGGTGAACCCCATATCCACCACTTCAACAATATCAGGGCCGCCATCGTCAATGATGACTTCAACAATATCTACGTTACTCATCGATATTGGCTCCCCCGCGAAGCGTAACGCTTCCCTCTACCCAGGTGGTCTCCAGCGATCCATTCCAGAATTCGACCTCATAGCGGGGTTTCACCCCGTCACCAACAGCGGCTGCAATGGCCCGCGTGTCGTCGGGCGTAAAAACCGTATCAATACGGTTGCCAGTGACCGTCACGGTCGGCACAGGAGTCACAGCGGTAGATTTCGTAACGAGTTCCACGTTACCATTAAAAATAGACACGTTGACCCGGATACCCGCTAGCGGGTACTCGGTCGTGCTGGTTCCGTTTGAATAAAACCGAAAAGCCCAGGGGTTGTGATTCCCAACCCAAAGCGTCTTATTGTAGCGTGCTGGAGTGCTCATGGCATTAGTGTACCACAGGCGGGTGAAACCCGCACAAAAACGAAAAGAGCCGGTATACCCCCGCCAAAAGGTATACCGGCTATCGGAAGGCAATTGGAGCTTTGCCAGTGATTCATTATAACCAGGGACCGTGAAACGGTCAAGGGGGATTTTGTCGTATCCCCCGAAAGAGGGGGTTTTAGCCAATCCGGGTGTCACATATGACTGATGTCCTCTATACCTTGTGGGTGGGTTGGTGGTGTGGTATAGTGGGTGTTGGGAGGGTGTAACCCTCTTTTTAGGTTTTAGGATTTTTTAGAGTAGCAAATTTTATGCTAGGTAATCCCAAATACAGTAGACTGGTATCTTCTGGTTAGGGCCTTTCGTTCAGTGCGAACGAAAAGAGGCCAGGGGCTGTGAACCCCCTGACCTCCGAATGGTCCCATCAGCCTTTTACCCACAATGGAACCACTACATAATGATACACCAAAGCCAACCACCCTGCAAGACTTTCTTATCTTTTGCGATCCCAAAGGGCCTAGAGACCGTACTAGACGGTCCAATGGCCGATGATCTAGCTAAGTTTAGCTATCTTTTGCTTCTGTTTTCCATTCCCTACAAGGAACGCAAGGAAAAAGGGTTCTACATCCCATTTTCCCGTGAAACGGGACGCAGGTATTTCAATAAAAGATGGGACGCTTTGCGTCGAGCTACCGAGAATTACCCTGATGTTTTTGACTGGAATAACAGCTATTCGAATGACGACAGGCTAGGATTCCCAAAGTCGGTCAGGCTCACAAAGCCCTACCGATCTGGGGAATGTGTGATCTACACCACCAAAAAGAAATACAACAAGATTCACCATATCGATTATGACAGCCTTGATGAGCCGTCTAGACGGCTACTAGCTGACTTTGAGGCGTTCCGCCTCCCAGAGGAAACGCCTGACTTCACTAACCCTTGGCAAGCTATAACATGGGATGCCATATCTAAGGGCGATTTCTACGCCAAAAGATGCGAATACGGGCGGTTTCATAGCAATTTCACGTCATTCAAGCACAGGCATATACTACTCTGCGACAAGGGGCCGCTAGCGGCTGTAGATGTCAAGTCAGCCCAGATGCTCTGCCTAGCGTCGGTTGTCCGACGATGGGGTGGTAGCCATTTAGATATTGCTAGATGGCTTGAGATTTGCAAAGATGGTGATATCTACCAATACATGGCCGATGTAATCGGCACTAGCCGCAAGGAAGCCAAAAATGGCCTCATACGCTGCGTTTTCGAGCGAACCCATAAGATGGTATCCATGCCTGAGTTCCTCGCTCTACAGACCCATTTCGGGCACATAGCGAGGGGCATTCTAGAGATCAAGCAAACCAATGGCTACAGGGACGTAGCCCGAGCCTGCCAGCGGGTCGAGAGTCGGATAATGATAAACAAGGCCCTGATGGACCTACAAGGTGTCCCAGTCATCACTTGCCACGATGAATTTATTCTACCTGCGGATAGCATAGAGCCCGCGAAGCGGGCCATGAGGAAGGCATTCAGGGATTACAAATTGTCGCCTAACTTCCAAATAAAATTACCGTAATTCCCAGTTTTCCCGCTTCCCTACTATTGCGACCTGTGTATAGTAATGGTGTAGAAACAAACGGCCAGTTAAACTGGCCCACAGAAACACTGCGAAGCGAATTTGACGGTTACTTCATTTTGCGAAAAACACCGTCGAAACTTTGATCTCGCAGTATAAACCAACGCAGACGAAGCGATTGGTAGGGTTACTTCCACTGTTAATGGACTGGTCTGGGTTCGAATCCCAGTGGCTCCCTAAAGGGGCTATGGTGTAACGGTAGCACAGTAAAATACCCTGCCGCATGTACTCGTCTGCGTTTTTTTTTCGAAGCATTTCTCGGGAGGAATTATGAAAACGAACGTAAGGGAAAAGGTTAAGCTAACCACGCACGAAGGCGGCGTTGCACGCCGACAGGAACCAGTAACTGAGCTACGCAGAACCATGTGTGCTTGCTTGCTTTGGGAGGACTCGTTCTACGAGAGCGGAGTCCATATTGCCCAGCGTATTACCCAGTTGGCTGGTAAACTCAGCCCAGAGCAAGTAGTAGCCGAAGCGGGATACGCCCGCCGTGTTATGGGCATCAGGCACGCTCCTCTGCTGCTTTTGAAGTATCTGGCCGGTGTACCCGGCCCTTACTTCCGAAACGCTTGTGCGGTGGCAATTCAGCGACCAGACGAGATGGGTGAGTTCCTATCCCTGTATGGACGCAAGCTACCTAGCCGCGTGAAACGCGGTCTTGGTGACTGCTTTCACCGTTTCAGTGAATATCAATTAGCCAAGTACAAGGGCGACGGGGCGAAGTTCTCACTTCGGGATGTCATGTTCTTGACCCACCCAAAGCCTCGTAATAACGAGGAGAAGGAACTTTTCGCTAAGGTGGCCAATAAGCAGTTGTCAACACCAGATACGTGGGAAGTGGAGATTTCAGCTAAGGGCAACAACAGGGAGTCGTGGGAACGACTACTTCGGGAGAAGAAACTTGGTGCCCTGGCGTTGCTGCGCAACCTGCGGAACATGGAATCTGTAGGTGTGGACAAGGATTTGATCGAGGCAGCGATGGAAGCGTGTGACGCTTCTAAGGTGTTCCCGTTCCGGTATGTGGCAGCATTTCGAGCTTCGCCATCCCACATGGCGTTACTCGACAAGATGCTGGCTAAGACTATCGATAGTCTACCAAAGATCAAAGGCAAGACTGCCATCTTGGTGGACGTATCAGGCAGTATGTTCGGAACCAAGGTGTCCGCAAAGTCGGACATGGATCGAGCCGATGCAGCAGCCGCTTTAGCGGCTTGTTACCCAGGTAACTGCGACATATACTCGTTCGCCAATAACCTAGTGAAGGTGAATACCTTCAAGGGGTTACCGGCTATTGAGAAGATCCTTAGCTCCCAGCCGCATGGTGGCACGTACTTGGGTCAAGCTTTACGATCCCTACCTGATGACTACGATAGGGTTATTGTCATCACAGACGAACAAAGCAGCGATAGAGTGGTGAAACCACGCTGTAAGGTGATGTATGTGATTAACGTGGCATCCTATCAGCCATCGATTGTATACGGCGATGTCGTATCGATTACTGGGTTCTCAGAGAACGTATTTCGCTTCATCGCGGAAAATGAGCAAAATACTTAATTTTCCACTCTCCGGTTAGACCGGAGTTGTGTATAGTAATGGTGTGGGCTGCAACCCACGTACTAACAGTAGGTTTAGTTCCACCCGACACCGTGGCGGGTAATCCACGGTAAATGGATAGGCGGCGTTGTTGGATGACACGCACCCCCTTAGCATTAAGTTGGCTGTCAAGGCGGGGAGATAGCAGGTTCAATTCCTGCCCTATCCACTACTCGGTTTCACCGAGCCTTTAATTTCAGTTACTTTGGAGATTTTGATATGAGTACCGCCTATGATAAAATGACAAGGGCAGAGCGACGGGTTGCAATTGCCAAAGATGTGATTAAGCACATCAAGGCACAGCAACTGAGGGTGAGATCGTGCTATGGATACGTTGTTCACGCAGCAGGATGGGATGGCATCAACGAAGCTGTGGAAGGCTCCGAAAAAGCATCCGAAGTTGCGGAAAAACTAAAAGGTGAATGCACAGTTTGTGCTCGCGGAGCGATGATGTTGTGCAAGGTTTCGAAGTTCAATCACTACGAGTTTGAACGAGGCCGGGGAATAAGCAGTGTGAGCACCACTGATGCACTCAAGGACGCATTCTCGGAGCGACAGCTAAATGAGATTGAAGATGCGTTTGAACTGAACGGCGATCACTACGTATCTTCGTGGTTCCGCGAAATACCTGACGCCTCAGATCGCTTGCTAGCGATCATGCAAAACATTGTTGACCACAACGGGACTTTCAAGCCACAAGTGGCTTACGAAGTCATCGGTTAAATACCAAACCACTTCCCCCAACCCACGGTTAATCCCAGTAAGGTGCAAGTTCCAGGACTGACGGGGGTTAGGGTTTTCTTTAACTTTTGGAGCGAAGTAAAATGGACGCAGAAACAAAAGCAATCCTACTAAAATACCTAGAGGTCGGTGCCGACCGCTTGGAACGCGGTGCCGCGTTCGTGGAAGCGGAGATTCCGCTTGTGGTGCAGGAATACCTTAGCTGGTATTGGTGGGAGAATACTATCGGCGTGGTAATGGACATATTGTTCATTATACTAGTCATTCTGCTGGTCAAAGCATGTATGTACTCATACAAGCGACTAGAGGCGGAGGAATTTGATGGTGATTGTAATTGGTGGGGAGGATTAGTCTGCTCCTCAGTAGCGGCTCTAGTAATAGCGGTGGTAACTAGTATATCATTATCTTTGGACGTACAAAACCTAGTCAAAGTCTCGGTTGCACCGAGGGTAGTGATCCTTGAGAAGATTGCAGAGGTGGCGAAGTGAGCAGCAACAACGGTTCGGGAGGCATTGGGTTCTTAGGTTTACTAGGAATTTTATTCATCGGGCTGAAACTCACTGGTTACATCCAGTGGGGTTGGCTCTGGGTTTTATGTCCGTTGTGGATACCAGCGACCGTTGTTTTGTTAGTTTGTTTTGTGGTGTTTGCTTATGGACTATGGGAGAATATGTAATGCCTACAATATTTGTCACCCTTCAAGGGGGCCTTGCTAACCAAGCGATTCAGTACGCAGCAGCGACCAAAATGGCCCGTGCTACGGGCCGCAAGGTCGTATGCGACCTAAGCTTCCTGAATGCACACCAAGACCCTAACGCAGGTATTACTCCCCGCCAGTTCACCCTGAACACGCTCCTAACGGAGCCAGCGGAAACCGTAGACCAGACGCCCCCAGGGGTTATACCCCTCTCGGGCGAAGTGGAGTCGGTTCCCGACGATGGCAGGGACTACAGAATCCAGGGCTACTGGCAAAGGCTTTCAGCCTTACCTAGCTTCGATGACCTGCGATTTATGTTTACTACGGCAATCGACGAAACTGACAAAGCAGCTTGGTCGGGGTTCTTTAATTTGTTCCACCAAACACTACCAGATTCCATTGGCATCCATGTCCGCAGAGCGGACTATCTTACACCGAACGCTTTAGCGTTCCACGGTGTACTTGGCCTGGATTACTACCAAGCTGCTACGCAGCTTCTACTAGCCCGAAACGGGCTCCAGGCGAGCGATACGCAGCTAGTCGTCTACAGCGACGATACTGCTTGGTGCAAGTCAGACCTTGTTCCGCACCTAGGCTTCGACAATGTGATCTACGCCGAAGATTACCTTGACGGCGATGCCGTCCAACTTTATAGTATGGCGTTCCTACATCACTTCGTGATCGCCAATTCCAGCTTTAGCTGGCTGGGACGGTTAAGGGCAGTCGCATACGGCCACAAAAGCACTATTTATCCCTTGCGATGGTTCCGAGACTACCTACCTGAAAATATGATGCCTAAAGAATGGATTGGAGTTTAGCATGAAAATCAGACAAGCCAACAAAATAGTTCTGGCTATTTACAAAGGCCGAAATGCGTACACTAAGAGACAGTGGGAGCAGGCCCTAGCCAGAGTTAGCCAACCTAGCGGCAGGCACAGCAAAGCCTACAAAATAGAACAGCAATTCCAGACGTGGGCTGAATCGATGATTCGTATGAGTAAACAGTCTAACATGGAGCTAGCATGTTAATCCCAAACACAGAACGACACGGCTGGAAGACTTTCATCTGCGGTGAATGCGGCTGCAAATGGGAACAGACTTCCAGGGACTACATGAGTCCATCGGTAGATTCCTGCCCTAACTGTAACTGGGACTGTAGGCCCGTAGACGGGCAATCAGACCGGGAACTCTTGCTAAGCAAATGGGGCGAACCAATCGCCACCATAAACATCCTTGAACCAGGGATACCAAATGACTGGCAATCCGAAGCCGAAAGTCAAAGCTAGCTTGCTTCCCAGCAAGAAAGCTAAGCAAGAAATCAAGGCAGCAGCGAAGTCCTTAGGCTCCGATATGACCTACGAAAAGGTCAGGGAGCTAACAGGCTATAGCCTGCCATTGATTCGGGAGTCCCTTCGGAACTATCGAAAGCCACTAGCAAATGGCCGCCCTGCGGCCCCAAGTAGGCAGAAGCCTAAGTTTATCCAGGAAATTGAGCGATCTACAGGGCTGCAAGCCCTTATGATCTCGAAGCGTACACTGATTGAGGAATGGTATCTACTGAGCCCTACAGGGCTCCCGGTGGTGCGAA
>OGVO01000086.1_pt1 | contig 16188 bp, 17 predicted proteins | sample 1575771 | NCBI WGS metagenome assembly OGVO01 (sample SAMN07581527, study PRJEB24739) | freshwater metagenome | place: Singapore | collected 2015-01 | reverse complement strand
TATCTGGCCAATGAGATCAACCTTATCATGCCGGTCGTAAAATGTAAAAGTAAAGTCATCAAAGTGATCATTGAAAGTGGGGTACTTACAGATGATGAGATCATTAAGTGTTGTGAATTGTATGGAGTTGCGGGTATCGATTACCTGAAAACTTCTACAGGATATGCAGAAAAAGGAGCTACGATTGAAGCGGTAAAACTGTTTCGTTTACATCTTCCGGAGCAGGTTCAGATCAAAGCATCGGGCGGCATCAGGGATCATGTGTTTGCACAACAATTGATCGATGCAGGTGCTACCAGATTGGGTTGTAGTGCCGGTGTTGCAATTGTACAAGGAGCAAAGACTGAGAACGGCTATTGATTGGTTAAACGATTTATGAACTTCTTCTCAAGAAACAGAGCTTTGTATCTTTGCGAAAGAATTTTACTAACTTTCTAAAAACATCCACTATGCGTTTTGTTTTGTTTTTGTTTTGGATAGGATGTGTATCTTCCTTGCAGGCATCAGATTCTATCATCGTAAGAAAAGATCCTCGTTTGGATTTGCTTACAGCCAAACAAGCGCAGATCAATAAGCGTTCTGCTATGATGACTAGCAGTGGACAATACAAAGGTTATCGCATACAGGTGATCAGTACTACGAATAGAGAACAGGCATTTGCGATCAAAACGGAATTATTGAGTCGTTTTCCCGATCAGAAGAGTTACACTTCTTATCAATCGCCTTTGTTCAAAGTGCGAATTGGTAATTTTCTGAAGAAGGAAGATGCAGAACAATTTAGAAAAACATTGAGTCGCTTTTATCCCAAAGGAGTATATGTGGTAGAAGATGTTATCGAATATACCTTAACTGAAGAGGAAGAGCTCCTGCAATAATAAATTATCAGTACATGCTGCAAGAACAAATCAAACACTTAGCACAACAATACGCATCAGAATTCATCGCTGTACGGTCTCATTTACATGCAAATCCTGAATTAAGTTATCAGGAGTTCAATACTTCAATTTTTGTTCAAAATAAATTGAAAGAAATAGGTATTGCGTTTACAGTAATGGCTACAACCGGAGTTGTTGGTGTGATTAGTGGTAAGAATCCGGGAAGTCGTGTCATTGCATTACGTGCAGATATGGATGCATTGCCGATACAAGAAGAGAACGATCGTCCTTATCGTTCAAAAAATGATGGAGTGATGCATGCATGTGGTCATGATGTACATACTTCCATTTTATTAGGTGCTGCTAAAATATTGCATGAACTGCGTGACAGCTGGGAAGGGACCGTGAAACTATTGTTTCAGCCGGGCGAAGAAAAAAATCCGGGAGGCGCTAGCTACATGATTCGTGATGGCGCATTACAGAATCCAACGCCACAAGGTATCATTGGTTTGCATGTTCATCCGGGATTAGAAACGGGTAAGTTAAGTTTTAGAAAAGGAAGAGTGATGGCAAGTGCAGATGAGATCTATATTACGATCAAAGGCAAAGGCGGACATGCAGCTTCTCCTAACTTAACTGCAGATACGGTGTTGATTGCGTCACACTTGATTGTGAGTTTGCAGCAGATCATTTCCCGAAATAAAAATCCATTGTCACCTTCTGTTTTATCTATTTGTTCCATTCAGGGTGGACATACTACCAATGTGATACCCAGTGAAGTAAAACTCATGGGTACATTTAGAGCGATGGATGAGGAGTGGCGTTTCAAAGCACATGATTTGATTCGTAAGAATGCAATAGGCTTGGTAGAATCAATGGGAGGAGAGATTGATTTACATATTGATATTGGATATCCTACTGTAGATAATGATCCTGTTTTCACTGCAACAGCATGGAAACAAGCTGATGCATTCATGGGGAAAGAAAATGTATTGGAAACTGAAATGAGAATGGGAGCAGAGGATTTTGGTTATTACACTCAAGTGATTCCGGGTTGTTTTTTTAGATTAGGTGTTCGTAATGAAGCAAAGGGAATAATCCATAATGTACATACCCCACTGTTTGATATTGATGAGCGTGCTATAGAAATCGGCATGGGTAATATGGCCTGGTTGGGAGCGACTGTAGGCTAGTACTGCGGTAAATACAATCTTTTTACAGGAATTAATACGCGATTGCAGAGCCAGCGATGTTTTGTAAGCTAGCTACGGGTAGTTTAGCAAAAAGTTTTCGCTTTGGACGCTATACATATCCAACATAAAATTCACACACTACGAGAGCAGAAAGTCATTCTTGATTTTGATTTGGCATTGTTATATGGTGTTCAAACAAAGCGTTTGAAGGAATCTGTCAGACGTAATATTGAACGCTTCCCACCTGATTTCATGTTTGAGTTAACGCAACAAGAATATCATTTTCTAAGGACGCAATTTGCGTCCTTAGAAAATGGTAAAGGGAAACATAGTAAGTATCCTCCATTTGCCTTCACGGAACAAGGAATAGCTATGTTAAGTGGTGTGTTAAGTTCGGATCATGCCATTCAGATGAATATAGCCATCATGCGTGCATTCATTGCTGTACGTAAAATGATGATGCAGTATAGTGAATTGGCATCCGAGGTAGAACTGATCAGAAAATCAGTTTCCAATCACGGAGAACAATTAGGGTTGATCTATGAGGCCATTGAAAATATTCTCGACGAACAAGCTGAATACAAGGCACTTCAAAACCGCAATAGAATTGGCTTTATGAAATAACCGCCTGTTTTTTATTTATATTGTATTTTGCACCCCAATCCCCCAATGGCTCGGTCAAGGAACCGGAGTCTAAAGTGAGTGACACAACAGCAGTTGATCAGCGATGTGTTGCCGGTAACGAAAAAAAACAATATGGCTAAAAATACAGATCTGAGGAAGGAACAGGCACTGGAATATCATTCAAGTGGCAGACCGGGAAAAATTGAAGTCATTCCCACCAAAGAAGCCAAAACCCAAAGAGACCTTTCATTGGCGTATAGTCCGGGTGTAGCAGAACCATGTAAAGAGATACACAATAATGTAGAAGAGGTGTATAAATACACTGCAAAAGGAAACCTGGTAGCAGTAATCAGCAATGGTACAGCTGTTTTGGGACTGGGAGATATTGGTCCGGAAGCCAGTAAGCCTGTAATGGAAGGAAAGGGTGTGTTATTCAAAATATTTGCCGACATCGATGTATTTGATATTGAGATCAATGAAAAAGATCCGGAGAAATTCGTTCAGATTGTAAAAGCATTGGAGCCAACATTCGGTGGAATCAATCTGGAAGATATCAAAGCACCTGAGTGTTTTTACATTGAGCAGCAACTCAAGCAGCAGATGAACATTCCGGTGATGCACGACGATCAGCACGGAACTGCGATCATTAGTGGAGCAGCTTTATTGAATGCATTGGAATTACAGAAAAAAAGAATTGAGAAAGTTCGTTTTGTTGTGAATGGTGCAGGCGCAGCTGCTATGGCTTGTACACAATTGTATGTGGCATTAGGTGCGCGTTATGAAAATTTTATTCTGTTTGATAAGGATGGTGTTCTCCATGAAGGAAGAACAGATTTGGATGCGACACGCAGAAAATTTGCAGTTAAGCGTTCCGATTTCACGCTCGATAAAGCCATGAAAGATGCGGATGTATTTCTGGGGTTGAGTGTTGGTAATGTGGTATCTCAAGAGATGGTGAAAAGCATGGCCAAAAATCCGATCGTATTTGCCATGGCAAACCCTGATCCGGAGATCAGTTATGAAGATGCGATTGCTGTACGCAAAGACATCATCATGGCAACGGGTAGAACCGATTATCCGAATCAAGTGAACAACGTATTAGGCTTCCCTTATATTTTCCGTGGAGCATTGGATGTTCGTGCTACTCAAATCAATGAAGCCATGAAATTGGCCGCAGTGAAGGCTTTGGCAGAACTAGCTAAAACACCGGTACCGGATATTGTGAATATGGCGTATAACCAAACCAATATGTCGTTTGGTCCTGAATACATTATTCCCAAACCATTGGATCCGAGATTGTTATCAACTGTAGCGCCTGCTGTTGCAAAAGCTGCTGTCGAAAGTGGGGTAGCACAGAAAAAAATCCAGAATTGGGATGCATATGTAGTAGAACTGAACAAACGATTAGGGTTAGATAACCAACTGATTCGTGTGATCGGAAACAAAGCGCGTCGCGATCCTAAGCGACTGGTATTTGCAGAAGCTGATAATCAGAAAATATTGAAAGCCGCTAGCATTATCTATGATGAAGGCGTGGCTTATCCGATTTTATTGGGAGATCCGATTAAGATCAACCGCATAGCAGAAGAACATAATATTGATATTACCGATCTGCCGATCATTGATCCGCGTAGTGATGAAATGGAATCCAAGCGTGAGTTTTATGGAGAATTATTCTTTAAGAAAAGACAACGTAAAGGATTCAATCACTATGAGAGTATCAAAATCATGAAAGACCGAAATCATTTTGGTTGCATGATGGTTGAGACAGGTGATGCAGATGCTATGTTATCGGGGCTTACCAAAAATTATGCAGAAGCGATCCGTCCGGCACTGCAAATTGTAGGTACAGAGGAAGGAGTGAAGAAAATTGCAGGTATGTATCTGTTGTTGACTAAAAAAGGTCCTTTATTCCTGGCAGATACTACGGTTAACTTTAATCCTACAGCAGAAGAACTGGCAGATATTACGATGATGGTGGCCAAAGAAGTGCGCAACTTCAATTTAACACCACGTATAGCCATGTTGAGTTATAGTAATTTTGGAAGCAGCGATTCAGGAGAAGCTAAATTAGTTGCAGAAGCTACAAGGATTTTAAAACAGAGAAATCCATCTTTGATTGTTGATGGGGAAATGCAAGGTAGTATGGCTTTCAACAAAGAAATTTTAAGAGACAATTATCCATTCAGTGAACTGGTGGATGAAGATGTGAATGTATTGATGTTCCCTAACCTGACTGCAGGTAATGTTGCCTATAATCTATTAAAAGAAGTAGGTGGTGCAGATGCTATCGGTCCTATCCTGTTAGGATTGAAAAAACCTGTGCATGTACTCCAGTTAGGAAGTACTGTAAGAAGTATTATCAACATGGCCCTCGTAGCAGTAGTTGATGCACAGTTAAAATGCAGAATGGATACCAACGATGTGGTTCAACGCAGCAGTTGGTGGAAGCGATTGAAGAAAAGGAAGAAATAGTTGATAGACCATAGTCCATGGACCATGGTCTATGGACGAAATAACAGTAAGCAAAAAAACACACCATGTCATTCTTCACCCACTTAGGTTCTTACCTTCTCATGTTAAAAGGCATGTTTACCAAGCCTGAGAATTGGCGTATGTACTGGAAAGAGTTCATGCATCAGTGTGTGGAGATTGGATTAGGAGCTTTACCAATCGTTGTGATTATTTCCTTGTTTCTGGGTGCGGTAACTACAGTTCAAACAGCCTATCAGTTGGTAAGTCCCTTGGTGCCCCAGGCAACCATCGCACAGATCGTTCGAGATAGTATGATATTGGAATTGTCTCCTACGGTTGTAAGTATTGTTCTTGCAGGTGTGGTAGGCAGTAAGATTGCAAGTGAATTGGGGAACATGCGTATCAGTGAGCAGATAGATGCATTGGAGATCATGGGTATCAATACCAAAAGTTATCTGGTGATGCCTAAAATACTTGGCTCTTTATTAGTCATTCCTTGTTTGATCACTATTTCAGCGGTATTGGGTATCTGGGGAGGAAGAACTGCAGGAAATCTTACCGGTATTTTGGCGCCTGATATTTTTGATATTGGGTTAAGACAAAATCTCAACTTGTATAATATCAATTTTGCTTTATACAAATCTTACACTTTTGCCTTTATTGTAAGTAGTATCTCAGCTTATTATGGTTACAATGTGAAAGGGGGGGCACTGGAAATCGGTCGAGCAAGTACCAGTGCAGTAGTGGTAAGTTGTATTTTGATCCTTTGTGCAGACTACCTCCTGGCATCCCTTCTTTTGTAAGTATTCATTTTTTTAAGGTCATTAGGTCAGCTCTTGTTACATTTATAGAACAAGTAGCAGTCATATGAATCCATCTTTTGACATTTTCCGCAAACAGATCTCCAATCGGTGGAAGTTTCGGTTCTTTTTGTTACAAAAACTTCCTTCGGCATTTTTCTCCGGGTTAAAGATCCGTTCTTTTGATGCACATCAATCTGTTATAGGAGTTCGTTATAGTTGGTTCTCGCAAAATCCATTTCGCTCCATGTATTTTGCTGTACAAGCAATGGCAGCAGAAATGAGTACCGGCATTTTAGGTTTTGCGCAGATCTATCAACGAAAACCCTCTGTGAGTATGCTGGTGTTGAAAGTAGAAGGAAGTTTTACGAAAAAAGCAACCGGGTTTATATCCTTTACTTGTAAAGATGGTAAGATGATAGAAGAGGCTGTTGAAAAAGCAATACAAACAGGGGAAGCGCAAACAGTTATTTGTCATTCAATCGGAACCAATGAACAACAAGAAGTGGTAGCAGAATTTTTAGTGACATGGACATTTAAAGCAAAACATAGATCAGTATAAAATAGTCGTATGAAAATAGCATTTCATGGAGCAGCGAGAACGGTAACAGGTTCTAAACACCTACTAACATTGGATGACGGTACAAAAATTCTATTAGACTGCGGTCTGTTTCAGGGTATGGGTAAGGAAACAGACGAGCTCAATGCTGATTTTGGCTTTGATGCTCGTTCAATAGACATACTCGTATTATCACATGCACATATCGATCATTCAGGGTTGATTCCTAAACTGGTCAAGGAGGGTTTTGAAGGGAAAATTTACGCAACACCTGCTACCAAAGAATTAGGTGCTATACTTTTAGAAGATTCTGCAGTGATACAAAGAGATGATACCAAATTCATCAACAAACGAAGAGCTAAGCAAGGCTTGCCACCATATGAACCTTTGTATGATCTGGAAGATGCAGCAAAAGCTTTAGAACTTTTTGTAGAGGTGAATTATGATGAATGGACTACTATTAGTAACGGAGTGGAGCTATTATTTACAGATGCCGGACATATCATCGGAAGTGCCGCAGTACATTTGAGAATAGCAGAAAATGGTGTTACTAGACAACTGACTTTCAGTGGTGATGTAGGAAGATACAATGATGCCATTCTTCGTTCGCCATCTGTGTTTCCGCAAGCCGATTACATCATTCTGGAGAGCACATACGGCAATAAGTTACATGATGAAGTACACGGCACTCCGGATACTTTATATGAATGGATCGATAAAACTTGTATTCAGAAAAAAGGGAAACTCATCATTCCTGCTTTCAGTGTGGGGCGTACGCAGGAAATTCTCTATGCTTTAAATCAATTAGATCTAGAAAACAGACTACCCAATGTTCCGATTTATGTGGATAGTCCTTTAAGTAGAGAAGCCACTGAAATGCTAAAAGCATATCCACAGTATTTCAATAAACGTATACGAAAAGTAATGGAGAAAGATGAAGATCCATTTGACTTCCCGGGATTGAAGTTCATCAAGACAGTTGATGAAAGTAAATACCTGAATGTGTTAACACAACCTTGTGTCATCATATCGGCCAGTGGTATGGCAGATGCCGGTAGGGTGAAACATCATATCATGAACAATATTGGCGAGGAGAAGAACACGATACTATTGGTGGGATATTGCGAGCCACGTTCTTTAGGCGGAAGACTCGCCAATGGCGCAGAGCAAGTGAAAATATTTGGAGAAATGTATGAGGTGAAAGCAGAGATCGGGCAGATGCGTAGCATGAGTGCCCATGGCGACTATGATGATCTTTGTCAGTTTTTAGCTTGTCAGGATCCTAAACAAATACGCACTTTGTTTTTGGTACATGGCGAATATGATGTACAACAGGATTTTGCCTACCGCTTAATAAGAAAAGGCTTTCAGGAAGTAGTGATCCCGGAAATGCATTACCAGACAAAATTGCAATAATGAATTTATTGATACAGGATGCCGGACGGTATTATCGACAACATTTTGGAGAACCCGATTTTATAGTTCGCTCACCCGGAAGAATCAATCTTATTGGAGAGCATACAGATTATAATGGAGGGTTTGTATTACCCGCAGCGATTGATAATGCTGCTTATGTATCCATCGGAAAAAGGGCTGACACTAAGATTGCCTTGTACTCAGTAGACTATTTGGAATATTTCGAAATAGAGCAAACGGATATTCAAAAGACACGGGTTCATTGGGCCAATTATGTATTATCAGTTGTAGTTACCTTACAAAAAGCAGGATATTCTTTCAGTGGATTCAATGCTGTTGTTAGGGGGGATATTCCTATTGGTGCAGGTTTGTCTTCATCTGCAGCTGTAGAATGTGCGGTCATTTTCGCATTGAACGAGCTGTTTGTATTGGGCTTGGACAAAATGCAGATGGTAAAACTGGCACAACAAGCCGAAAATGAGTTTATTGGAGTGAAGTGTGGTATTATGGATCAGTTTGCCAGTATGTTTGGTAAGGAAGACCAGGTAATTCAATTGGATTGTCGATCACTTGAATACAACTATTTCAAATTTCAACCAGAAGATTATCAACTTTTATTGCTTAATACCAAAGTGAAACATTCTTTGGCAGACTCTGAATACAATCTGCGAAGATTAGATTGTGAAGCTGGTGTAGCACATCTCAATCGAATATTTCCTGAAGTGAATAGTTTGAGGGATGCAACAGAAGCTATGGTAGAATCAGAATTAAAAGAATTAAGCAATGATGTTTACAATCATTGTCTATACGCGGTTCAAGAAATCAAAAGGGTACAGGAAGCATGTTCAGACCTGATGAATGAAAATTATGCTGCATTCGGAAAGAAAATGTTTGAAACACACAAAGGCTTGAGTGAAATGTATCAAGTGAGTTGTCCTGAACTTGATTTTCTTGTGGCTTTCGCCGCCAAGCATAAAGATGTTTTGGGAGCACGTATGATGGGAGGCGGATTTGGAGGTTGTACCATTAATCTGATCAGAAAAGAAGGGGTATCTGATTTTATCGATAGAGCTTCAGAAACCTATTTAGAAACATTTGGGATATTGCCGGGAGCTTATCCCGTAACTATATCGGAAGGAACATCTTTGGTGCAAGCGCAATTTTAAGGTCGTTTACTTGCATGAGCCGATTTCGTGTTGTAATTTTTGAGAACAATAAAACAATCGGCCATGAAAAACTATCACATCGTCTCAAAAATCGCGATCTACCTTTTATCGGTAGTGATGATCAGTTTTGGTATTTATCATTTCCAAAATGCAAGGGATCTGGTCGTTTATATACCCTCTTCTTTGCCCGGAGGAATATGGTGGGTGTATCTTACAGGTGCCGCTTTCATTTTGGTAGCCATCTCATTTATTGCTAACAGAATGGTGAAGACATCAGCGTATTTACTCGCTTTTATTCTTTTTGTATTTATTCTCACGTTGCATGTGCCTAACTATTTGAATGCTGGTGATAAAGAAATGAAGGCAATGGCGTTTGTCAATCTTTTAAAAGATACCGCCATTGCCGGATTTGCGCTGCATATTGCTGCCGGCGCACATCATCAGAAACTGCACATGGAACAAAGTGAATGATCTATTTGCAGTCGGCGACCACTTTTAGCAATACAAATTTTTGTGGTGCATTGGCTATTGTAGCAGCACATCTGGTACAATTGGGGTCATCTTCATGTGTTTCGGTGGCTTTCACTTTTACTTGTACACCTTTCAAGGAAGATGAGGTAGCATATAGTTTTGACATATCAGCACAACTGAGTCTTGTAGCAAATACATGATCATAGGTAACGCCGTCTAATTGGTAACCATTTTCTCCGTATTCGTAAAGCTTCGGATCAAGTATTTGTACCACTGCATTACCACAGATCTCATCCAATATTTTCACTTCAAGACATTCGTCTTTTAACTCATCGGATGATTTGTCACAAGACCATAAGCTAAATGATAGTAATAACAATAGTGTGATAGAGTTAAGCTTCATAATATTAGTTTGAATTTGAACTGCATTCTTGAGCAATAGAAATATGCAACCATTTGCTGGGGGCATTGCTGACTATTGCAGCACAGGATACACAATTTGGATCACTAGGCTCTGGTTGATCGATAATTTTTATGTACAATGGTCGATCTGTAACACCCTGATCAGGTCTGTAGAGCGTATCTGTAAAGGGTAATTTGCATGTTAGAACCGTTGCAAAAACATGATCATAAGTAATTCCATTCTTTTGATATCCGTTAACACCAAGGTGATAATAATCAGGATCCAATATCTGTAATACGGCAGTATTGCAAAGAACATCCAATACCTTCACCTGAATACATCCTTCAGTATTGTTCTGTTCATTCTTTTCGCAACCCACTGATAGGAAGAGGAACAAGCTTGTAAGGATGATGAAACTATTTCTTTTCATGATGGTTTGTTTTTCTGCTTGATATTTTAAATGGGAAAACTGTTGCATTCGACCGAAAAAATTTTCTTTTTTCACATTTTGATAAAACAAAGGCCGGGAACTAAAACGAAGTCAGGTCAGTGGAGAAAGTTTCTTGTGAGTAGTCTGAAATCAACTGCAACAAAAAAAGGCACTCAATCTGAGCGCCTTTTGTACCCGGTACGGGAATCGAACCCGTCTTTCCTCCGTGAAAGGGAGATGTCCTAGCCGATAGACGAACCGGGCATTTTTTTGTCAATCGGGACGCAAAAATAGGCTTTGAAAACTTCCTGCCAAAATTTTTTATGCTTTTTATGGAAATCAATGATTTATAATAGGAGCAGAGATGTTCAATTTAAGCCACAGATTCACAGATTATCGGCTTAAATCTGTGAATCTGTGGCTAATTGATGAATCATAAAAGCTCAACTATTCCCACAATTCCTATATCTCAAAAAATATCCGTCTATTTCCTATCAATCCATGTAAATTTGCCACTCTTAAAGCCCATATACCTTAAAAATTAGTCAAATGAGTACAGTAAAAGTTGCCATCAACGGTTTCGGACGAATCGGCCGTTTGGTGTTCCGTCAGATTTACAACATGGAAGGAATTGATGTAGTAGCGATCAACGATCTGACCAGTCCAAAAGTATTGGCCCACTTATTGAAATATGATAGTGCACAAGGTCGCTTCGATGCTACTGTTACATCTACTGATGATGCAATCGTGGTAAATGGCGAAACTGTGAAGATCTACGCTCAAAAAGATCCCGCACAAATCCCTTGGGGCAATCACGGTGTAGATGTTGTGATCGAATCAACCGGTTTCTTTACAGATAAAGAAAAAGCAGAAGCACATATTAAAGCAGGCGCTAAGCGTGTGGTGATTTCAGCTCCTGCAACCGGAGATTTGAAAACAGTGGTGTTTAATGTAAACCATCAAATCCTGGATGGTAGTGAAACCATTATTTCTTGTGCATCTTGTACAACTAACTGTTTAGCGCCAATGGCGAAAGTATTGAATGATCAATTTGGTATCGCAACCGGTATCATGACTACCATTCACGCTTATACCAATGATCAGAATACTTTAGATGCTCCGCATCCAAAAGGAGATTTGCGCAGAGCAAGAGCTGCTGCTGCTAATATCGTTCCTAACAGTACCGGTGCCGCAAAAGCAATCGGATTAGTATTACCTGAGTTGAAAGGTAAATTAGACGGTGGCGCTCAGCGTGTTCCAACCATCACCGGTTCGTTGACTGAATTAGCAGTGATCCTAAATAAAAAAGTTACTGCTGAAGAGATCAATGCAGCCATGAAAGCAGCTAGCAATGAAAGCTTTGGTTATACAGAAGATGAGATCGTAAGCTCTGATATCATCGGTATCAGCTATGGTTCTTTGTTTGATGCTACTCAAACCAAAGTTATGACTGTTGGAGATGCTCAGTTGGTAAAGACTGTGAGTTGGTATGATAATGAGATGAGCTATGTTAGTCAGCTCGTTAGAACTGTAAAGTATTTTGCAGGTTTGATTTCAAAATAAAATCTTCACTAGCATAATTATTGAAGGGGCTGTATCATCACGATTACAGCCTCTTTTTCTTTATAGGTTGGTCACACTTTCTTATTTTCACCATTCAATGTTAAATCATTTTATGAGCAAGTTTCTCAATCACAACTTTAGCAATCAACGTGCATTGATCCGTGTTGATTTTAATGTGCCGCTGAATGCTGCATATGAAATAACAGATGATAATCGTATGCGTGCTACCATCCCTACCATCAAAAAAATTCTGACAGATGGAGGTAGTGTTATTCTCATGAGTCATTTGGGTAGGCCAAAAGAAGGTCCGACTGAAAAATATTCACTGAAACATTTGGTGAAACATTTGAGTCAATTACTGGGTGGAGTGGAAGTATTGTTTGCAGATGATTGTATTGGCACATCTGCTGTAAATATGTCTGCTACTTTGCAACCCGGACAGGTATTGTTGCTGGAGAATCTTCGCTTTTACAAAGAGGAAGAAAAAGGAGATGTAGCATTTGCAGAAAAATTGAGTAAGCTGGGAGATGTATATGTGAATGATGCATTTGGAACAGCACATCGTGCACACGCATCTACAGCTGTCATAGCACAGTTCTTCACAGGTGATAAAAAAATGTTTGGAACAGTGATGGATGGTGAAGTAGCAAGTGCAGAAAAAGTAATGCACCAAAGTGAAAAGCCTTTCACAGCCATCATTGGTGGCGCTAAAGTGAGTGATAAGATTTTGATCATTGAGAACTTATTAGAAAGAGCAACTGATATCATCATCGGTGGAGGTATGGCATATACTTTCATGAAAGCACAAGGTGGTATGATTGGCAATTCTTTGTGTGAAGATGATCGCTTAGGCACAGCAGTAGAATTATTAAAAAAGGCAGAAGCCAAAGGGGTTTGTATTCATTTACCCTCAGATTCTGTTATAGCGGATAAGTTTTCAGCTGAAGCAAATACATCTACTGCCCCAAGTAATCATATTCCGGATGGATGGATGGGATTGGATATTGGTGCAAACGCTTGTGAACAGTTTGCCAACTGCATCAAAAGATCTAAAACCATCTTGTGGAATGGTCCGATGGGCGTATTTGAAATGGAAAAATTTCAACACGGAACAAAAACCATCGCCATCGCAGTTGCTGAAGCCACCGCCAACGGTGCTTTCTCACTGGTAGGTGGCGGAGACAGTGTTGCAGCAGTCAATCAGTTCGGATTTGCAGACAAAGTAAGTTATGTATCCACCGGCGGCGGCGCCATGCTGGAATACTTTGAGGGCAAAGAGCTGCCGGGTATAGCGGCGGTGAAGGCATAGAGATAAGTGAAATGTGAAAAGTGAAAGGTGAAATGGAGAATCTTTTTTTGACTTTTCACCTTTCACTTTTCACTTCCATGTAATATTTCACCTCTCCCAACTACTAATGCTCTAAAAAGAATAAAAAACCTAATTTCATAACAAACAAGTTAAACATGAGTACAAAAAATTTAACCCTTATTGTAGTTGCCGCATTGATCCTTATTCTCGGAGGTTGTGGCTGCAGAGGATATAATGGATTGGTAAAACAAGATGAAGTAGTGAAAAATGCATGGGCGAATGTGGAAAGTGATTATCAGCGTCGTGCGGATCTCATTCCTAATCTAGTGAATACTGTGAAAGGAGAAGCCAATTTTGAGCAAACTACTTTACAGAATGTGATCGAAGCACGTGCAAGTGCAACACAGATCAAAGTAGATGCAAATGATCTGTCACCTGAAAAATTACAGCAATATCAGGCTGCACAAGGACAACTTTCTCAGGCACTGGGTCGTTTGTTGATGGTGACAGAAAATTATCCTAACCTAAGAGCAAACGAAGCATTCCGTGGATTACAGGCGCAGTTGGAGGGAACAGAGAATCGTATCAAAGTATCACGTAACGACTTTAACAAGGCTGTTGCTGATTATAATATCAAAGCACGTTCATTCCCGATGAATATTCTGGCCGGCATGTTTGGCTTTAAAGTAAAAGAAGGCTTTAAAGCAGATGCGGGTGCTGAAAAAGCTCCGGAAGTAAAATTTTAATCATACAAACCACAGTGCGGATGTTGATGATTAGGAAATGCTGATCATTCTTCTCACTGTGGTTTTTTAATGCATCATTGCCATGTTTGGACTCTTCAGAAAAAAACCGGATCGCTATTTTTCAGACAGTGAAAGAGAGCGTATAGTTACTGCCATTCGAAATGCAGAACAAAGAACCAGTGGTGAAGTGCGGATTTTTATTGAGAACAAGTGTGAATATATTGACCCACTTCGCAGGGCGCAGGAGATCTTTGTCAACCTGAAAATGTATGAAACAGCGGAGCGAAATGCGGTGCTGGTCTATATCGCCATGAAAGACAGGCAACTGGCTGTTTTTGGTGATGAAGGTATTCATCAGAAAGTAGGCTCAGATTTTTGGAACACCGAAGTGAAAAAAATGCTGACTGAGTTCAAAGAGCAACATTACGCTGAGGGATTGGCAACCATCATTGAAGATATTGGGGAGGCATTGGCATTTCATTTCCCTTATGATAACAAGGGCGATAAAAATGAATTACCTGACGATATTGTTTTTGGTAAATAAAATCAATGGCTGATCATACAAATGACAGCAAACTGAAAGCATGAAAAAATTATTACTCTTATTCCTGACCTTTTGTTGGTTGGCTGTGGGTGTTGGACAGAATATTCTACCCAAACCCAATCCACCAAAGTTGGTGAATGATGTTGCTAATGTGTTATCACCTGAGCAGCGTCAGATATTAGAACAGAAGCTGGTGGCATTGGATGATAGTACATCGAACCAGATTGCCGTGGTTTTGATTCCTACATTGGATGGTTACCCTATTGAAGAATATGCCAATAAATTGTTTCGTGAGTGGGGAATTGGTAATGCTAAAACCAATAATGGAGTATTATTAATTGCGGCAATAGAAGACAGGAAGATCAGAATAGAAGTTGGGTATGGATTAGAAGGTGCCATACCGGATATAGTTGCGTCGAGTATTATCAGAAATGAAATTGGCCCCAATTTTAAAGAAGGAAATTTTTATCGAGGTATTGATAAAGCAACTGATGCTTTAGCAAAAGCAGCAGCAGGTGAATATAAAGTTAAACGTGAACGCAAAGGATCAGGTGGTACCACAGGCAAATCTATTCTCACCTTTGTCATTATTTTATTTGTGGTGTTAATGATTGTAGCCAGAGGAGGAGGTGGTGGTGGAAAAGGTGGTGGAATGATGAGTAGAAGAGGATATGGTGATATAGCAGAAGCTATTTTTTGGTCATCTGTTTTAGGAGGTGGTCGTAGAAGTAGTGGCGGTGGCTGGGGAGGCGGTAGTGGTGGAGGTTTTGGTGGTGGTGGATTTGGTGGATTCGGCGGTGGTAGCAGTGGCGGCGGCGGTGCAAGTGGAGGATGGTAAAATATAAACTAAACAATATGAGAAAATTATGGATGACATCGTTGATGCTTGGTTGCATCATCGCAGTAAAAGCACAGCAGATTAAATTGCCTGTAGGTAAAAAGTTTCAGGTGATTACAGAAGTAAAAGGAAATAATGTTACTTCTATGATGGGGCAAGACATGGAAATGTCTAACACCACGACTATATACTTGGATCATGAATTGAAGTCTGTGGGAACGAATAAGTTTTCAATGGGTATGATTATCAAGAGAATTACTGCCAATGTTGCTATGATGGGACAAGAACAAAGTATTGATTCTGATGATGAAGCAGTAAAATCTAATCCAGCATTAGCTGAGGCTTTCAAATCATTGGGTAAAGAGATAGACATTTCAGTTGATGGTGGAAAAGTAACCATGCAGGGTGAATTATTAGAAGTTCTGAAAAACATTCCGGGTGCAACTTCTGAAGGAAATGATATGGGACGTGTCTTTTTGTTATTAAAAGATGAAGATGTCAAAGAAGGATATACATGGATATCTAATAACTCTTCAGAAAGCGGTACTTCTGAAACAAACAATGTCATTGAAAAAATAACAGATAAAGAGATTCAGGTATTGGCGAATAGTACGGTTAAAATATCTTCTACCATGACTCAAAACGGAATGGAGATCAAACAAAAAACAGAAGGCACTGTAAAATCAACGCGTATTTATGATCGTGCTACTGGATTGATGATTTCTGAGATTTCTACAGGAGATATCAAAGGCAATGTGATATCGTGACTGGGAAAC
>OGVO01000085.1_pt1 | contig 16256 bp, 15 predicted proteins | sample 1575771 | NCBI WGS metagenome assembly OGVO01 (sample SAMN07581527, study PRJEB24739) | freshwater metagenome | place: Singapore | collected 2015-01 | reverse complement strand
GTTTCCCAGTCACGATAGACAAAGCAAACAATGCCACCACCATTTTGCATCTGTCTAATAGCAATCGCGTATTGTAATAGATGGAAAATCGCTATAATAAATCTTACCGTTATCAGGATTGATGCTTGTCGGCCCAGTAGAACCATAACAGGAACCAAGTATATTGGCACAAACAATAAAATATTCATCAGGATTGATCAGACAATCGTCTCCAACCAGCCCTTTCCACCAATCTGCACAATCAGCACTGGCTGTTAATGCATGACATACCCATACCACTTTGGTATCTGAGCCCTTCCAAACACCATAAGTATGATATGCAATAGTGAGTTCGGGCAAAGCCACTCCATTCTCTAAAACAAACGGCTGTTTGCTTTCAAAATACTTTAGTTGATTATTCCGCATTTCAACAGCAAAATAAGGGGATGCGTGAATTACATTTGTAAAAATCTTTGAGTACCGTATCACTTCCCATACACAACAACTAAATTAAGTCCGCATGCCCCATAAAATCACAGATGCCATTCGTATACAAACCAGTAAGACGAATGAAATGGAACACTCCACTCCCCTGTTCCTGACCAGTAGTTTTTGCTTTGAGGATGCCGAATCAATGCGTGCTGCTTTTGCAGATGAAACAGATGATAATATTTATAGTCGCTTTAGCAATCCCAACGTTCAGGAATTTATTGATAAGATCTGTGCACTTGAAGGAGCGGAAGCAGGATATGCGACTGCTTCCGGAATGAGCGCTGTATTTGGCTCATTTATGGCATTGATGAAACAAGGTGACCATTTGTTGTCTTGTAATTCCATTTTTGGAAGCACACACACTGTTATATCAAAGTATCTTCCTAAGTATGGGATTGATCATTCGTATATAGCTGCTAATGCCACAGAAGCGGAATGGGAAGCAGCGATCAGACCCACTACTAAAATGATCTATCTTGAAACACCTACCAATCCGGGTTTAGATATATTGGACATGGAAATGATTGGAAGAATTGCCCGTAAGCATCAGATCATTTTGAATGTAGACAACTGTTTTGCAACGCCGGTGAATCAGCGTCCGATCGAATATGGTGCAGACCTTGTGGTACATTCGGCTACTAAATGGCTGGATGGACAAGGACGAGTTTTAGGAGGCGTAATTGTTGGAAAAAAAGAATTGATCAAAGATATCTATCTGTTTTGCAGAAGTACAGGTCCTGCCTTATCACCTTTTAATGCTTGGATATTAAGTAAAAGTCTGGAGACATTAGATGTGAGAATGGAACGACATGCTTCCAATGCATTGTTCATTGCTGAAAAGTTAGAGCATCACCCTTCACTCAGTTGGTTGAAATATCCGTTTTTAAAGAGTCATCCACAATACGCGATTGCTACTAGACAGATGCAAAATGGTGGTGGCATTGTTTGTTTTGAACTGAAGGGGGGGCTTGAGGCTGGTCGTAGATTTTTAGATCGATTGAAAATGCTTTCATTGACTGCTAATTTAGGAGATACAAGAAGCATTGCTTCTCACCCGGCTAGTACTACACATGCAAAACTTACAGAAGAAGAGAGAAACGCAGTCAATATTACCCCGGGATTGATCCGTATTTCAGTAGGACTAGAGCATAGAGAAGATATTCTAGCTGATATCCTGCATGCCCTATCCTAACAGCATTCTAATATCTTTAGAACATTGATGTCGAAATTCTAAATATCTTTAGATACAGCAATTTTGATCGATCAATGCGTTTGTTTACGCCCTTGCTTTTTGTTTTTTTCATCGCTTCTTTGCATATACATGCTCAGGAAAATTCCTCGGCTGCAACACTTATCAGGGATATTTACAGCAATTGGTTCAATGACCGACCATTTACTTATCAGGAATGTGATACTTTTTTTTATTCTGATAAAGTTGATACTGCTATCATCAATAAGGTAAAAGCCAATTTTTTGTCTGATAAAGAATTCAAAGAGTGGGATCCCGATCAGGTAGCTTATGTAAAAAGAAAGACCAGATTTACCCTTGAAGAGAGACGGTATATTGTTGCTCAACTAGATCTCATCAAAAACATGAAATGGCCGGCAAAAATGTTCCCGTTTGCCTACATGATCCCATTAGAAAAGGTGGATCCACTTCTTGCTAAAACGGATCAAAGTAAATTAAAGCCACAACAAAAGATCTGTATGGAAGTCCATCATTTTTCTACACCTATTTTCTTAAGGAACAATACACTTTGTTTTTTCTATCTAGGCAAGAGCAATATCTTTTCCAAAGAAGGAGCATTCTGGATCTATGAAAAAGTAGATGGAGAATGGAAGCGATTGGCCAGTATTTATGAATGGTCTGTCGCCAATAAAGGCAAGTACGAAAAAGAAATCGATTTTTTTAATTGATTCAATATACGCTCATCCCGAGTTTGATTAGCCATTCCAGATATCCGCTTTTTCATCTGTAATTTCGTCAGTGGGTCAATTATTCAGAACGTCCTTTACTAGTATGCTTTTAAAAATAGGTGTTATCTTTTTGCTTTATTCACCAATGACTCCATGAAGCAGAAACTCTTGAAAAATTTTGTTGATTCGCCAATAGAAACTGAATAATCTGTAAATTCATCACTTCCTATTGTATATAAATCTAACGAAACAAACCAAAACCAAAGCAATATGAATACCAAAACCGGATCGCTACTTGCCTCCATGATGTTCTTTGAATATTTCATATGGGGCGCCTGGTATGTTACCATGGGTACTTATATGGGAGAACATCTTCAAGCTACGGGGGTTGAAATTGGTGCTGCTTATAGCGCACTAGCCATCGCCACCATGATCTCTCCCTTTTTTGTAGGAATGATCGCTGACCGCTTTTTTGCTGCACAGAAGATCATGGGAGTGCTGCACCTCATTGGTGGTGTGCTTCTTTTTCTGGCAACACAGATCACAGATAGCAGTACTTTTTATTGGGTGATCCTTGGTTATTCTCTCTTATACATGCCTACGATTGCATTAAGTAATAGTGTTGCTTTCTCACAAATGACTGATCCGGGAAAACAGTTCCCTTGGATACGCGTTTTTGGAACACTGGGATGGATTGTGGCCGGTGTTTTGATCGGACAATTGGGTATTGAAAAAACAGCTTCTACCTTTCATATGGCTGCTGCTGTTTCTGTTGGACTAGGTTTATTAAGTTTTGCATTACCCAATACTCCTCCTAACGGTGCAGAAGGTTCGGCGTCTAAAGCATTAGGTACAGAAGCTTTTGTACTTTTCAAAGAAAGACCTTACCTCATTTTCTTTATCGCTGCTATCCTTGTGTGTATTCCTCTTTCATTTTATTATGGCTTCGCCAATCCATTCCTCAATGAATTGAATTTTGAAAATGCAGCCAGTAAAATGACTTTAGGACAAGTGTCTGAAGCAGTATTCATTCTCGCGATTCCGTTCCTTTTCAATAGAATTGGTGTGAAGAATATGATTTTGCTGGGCATGGCAGCATGGATCCTTCGTTATGTTTTCTTTGCTTACGGTGATACCGGAAATAATACCTGGATGTTATATGCAGGTATTGTACTGCATGGCATTTGTTACGATTTCTTTTTTGTAACAGGATATATGTACACCGAGAAGAAAGCAGGCGCAAAAATCAAAAATGCTGCGCAGGGTCTATTCACTTCTGCAACCTATGGTGTAGGTATGTTCATCGGAACATGGTTCAGCGGTTATATCGTTGATATGTATAAAACAGGAGAAACACATAACTGGCTCAACATCTGGTTCGTACCTGCCTACATCGCAATGGGTGTATTGATTTATTTTATATTGTTCTTTAAGGAAAAGAAAACGGCATAGTTCGTGAATGGTCAATGGTGAATTGTGAATAGAATGAACCTATGTATTCACAATTCACCATTCACAATTCACCATTCACAATTCACCATTCACAATTCACCATTCACAATTCACGATTCACAATTCACGATTCAAAACGCACAAAAGCTCATTATGAAAAGAATAGCCATGCTCGGCTCAGGATTTATTGGCCGTTTTTATGCAGACTCATTACAAGGTTATAGAAGCAGGGATAAAATTGTAAGTATTTATTCTCGCAGAGAAGAAAGCGCTAAAAAATTTGCTGCTGATTATCATTGTGATCATTGGACCACGAATATGGAAGAAGCCATTGCACATCCTGATGTGGATGTAGTATGTATCTCACTGCCCAATAATCTTCATGAAGCTGCTGTACTATTATGCTGCAAACATAAAAAAGCAGTGATGACCACGAAACCTCTAGGCAGAAATGCAGAAGAAGCCAAAAGGATGTTACTCGCAGTAGAAGAAGCCGGCATCTTCAATGGCTACCTGGAAGATCTTGTTTATACTCCTAAGTTCATCAAGGCCATGGAAAGTGTGAAGAACGGTGCGCTTGGAAGGATCCTGTGGGCAAAATCAAGAGAAACCCACCCTGGTCCACACAGTGAATGGTTTTGGGATATTGAACAAGCCGGTGGAGGATGTATTCTGGATCTTGGTTGCCATTGTGTAGAGATCACGCGCAGTTATATCGGAAAAGATATTAAACCGGTAGAAGTCATGTGCTGGGCTGATACACAGGTAAAACCTATTGATGCAGAAGATCATGCCATCGGTTTGGTAAAATATGAAAATGGCGCTATTGGTCAATTCGAAGTCAGCTGGACTTTCCGCGGTGGACTTGACCTTCGTGATGAAGTTATGGGTAGTGAGGGTACTATCTGGATCAATAGTTTTTTAAGAACAGGTTTTGATATGTTCACCACCGGGAAAGGTGCTGATTATGTTGCAGAAAAAGCAGAAAGCAATACAGGATGGTTATTCCCCGTGGGTGATGAGTTAAATGAACTCGGTTACAATCACATGTTCATGGATATGTTCAACGCCATGGAAAAAGGCGTAGCACCTAAAGAAACATTCTATGATGGCTATGTAGTGAATTCAATTTTAGATGCTGCGTATAAATCTGCTAAAAGCAAACAATGGGAACCTGTTAAACTGGATATCTGGCGCGGACAAACAGGTCTTACCAAAGAAAGTCATTTGATCTCTTATGATAATGATCATTATCTCATCAAAGAGGAAATGACCCACTTCGGTACTAAAAAACTGATCTTAAAAAATAAGCAGACCGGAAAAATTACTGAACAAATTATCTGATAGAAACAACCCCTATAAAAAGAGACCGTATGATTATGGTCTCTTTTTATTTTGCCCAGACTTGTACCAAGTTTATCAATACTTCTACACTCTTCTCCATATCGTATACACTTATCCATTCTTGTTTACTATGGATCCCTTGCATACCGGTAAAAATATTGGCACAGGGTAACCCCATGAAACTAAGCCTGCTTCCATCGGTTCCTCCTCGGATGGGTTCTTTGATAAAAGGAATTCCGGCCATGGTATAAGCTTCACGTGCATTGATCTCCATTTGAGGATGTTGATCAATGATCTCTTTCATATTTCGATACTGTTCACGAACTTCTGTTTCTACTTTAGCGCCCGGATAGCCTGATACAATTGCTCCGGCCATATTCTTCAGTTTCGTTTCATAGACCTCAAGTTGAGAAGTATCAAAGTCACGAATGATAAATTCAATAGTGGTTTTTTCTGCTGTTCCTTCTATATGTACGGGGTGAACAAATCCTTGTTTACCATCAGTGGCTTCAGGACACCACTCTGTATTAGGCAATTGTTGTAAAAGCATTCCGGCTAGTTTTAGTGCATTCACCATTTTACCTTTTGCATAACCGGGATGTGCACTGACTCCATAAAAATGAAGCACATATCCATCAGCACTAAAAGTTTCATCTTCATACGTTCCTAATTCTCCGCCATCCAAGGTATAGGCAAAATCTGCGCCTATCTTTTTCAAGTCAACATGATCAGTGCCTCGTCCAACTTCTTCATCAGGTGTGAAGAGTATTTTAATAGTGCCATGAGGAACTTCCGGATGCTGGAGTAGATAGTGAGCCATATCCATAATGATGGCTACACCACTTTTATCATCCGCGCCCAGTAATGTAAGCCCACTCGCTGTAATGATATCCTTACCTATTTGCTTTCCTAAATATGGATGATTTTTCACACTGATGATCTGAGAAGTATCATCCGGTAAAATGATATCTGCACCTTGATAATTTTTGTGCAGTAAAGGTTTCACATTAGTCCCACTGCAATCAGGTGCGGTATCAACATGGCTACAAAAACAGATCACAGGTATCGGTCGATCTATATTGGCTGGGATGGTTGCATACACATATCCGTAACTGTCTGTTTCAACATCTTGAATACCCATTGCCTTTAATTCGGAAGCGAGTGTACTTGAAAGATCTTTTTGCTTTTCTGTACTTGGAGTTGAAAGACTATGAGGATCGCTTTGGGTATCAATTTGAACATACCTTAAGAATCTTTCCGTAACGGTGAATGTATAAGACTGCATGACGCAAAGTAATTTATTTTTTTCCTTTGAATTGATGTAAGATTAGCTTCCCGCTACTTGCAAATACCAAAGCTCTTGTCTATTTTGTGTGTAACCAAAAAACAACCATATGAAAAAAACATTGATCGGCTCAATCGTTGGAGCGATTATTTTGTTTCTCTGGCAGTTTGTTTCCTGGACTGCAGCTGAGCTACACAGACCAGCGCAAGCGTACACTCCTAAACAGGATAGCATTTTGCAGTACCTAAGCTCACAGTTTACCGAAGATGGAACTTATTTCTTACCTACTTATCCTGATGGAGCTAGTATGGAAGAGCAAGAAAAAATGGCTGAAGCTGCCGTAGGTAAGCCATGGGCACAAATTGCTTATCACAAATCCATGGATATGAACATGGGTGTGAATATGGGAAGAGGATTAGCTATCAACATTGTGATATTGCTCATGGTGTGCTGGATATTCAAGCAAATGGGAACGCCTACATTTTCAACCATACTTACAGTCTCATTGTGTATTGGACTGATCGGTTTCTTTAATTGGTCGTATACCAATCATATATGGTTCCAATCGCGAGATCTCATGGCCAATCTCATTGATGCTGTTGCAGGATGGGGACTCACAGGATTATGGCTGGGATGGTGGCTTAGAAGAAATTAAATCTCAAATCACCAATAAAAAAAGCTCCGAAAAGATCCGGAGCTTTTTTATTTCTATTTATTCATTTATGGAGTAATGATCAAAGAGCTCGCGCCATTGATAGCAACCAGTTCCAAATCAAAAATAAGGTCTTCTCCTGCTAAAGGATGATTCGCATCTAATACCACTACTGTTTCACGAACTTCTGTAATCACTACAGGGAAATTCTGTCCGGAACCATTACTCATGTTCAATTGCATGCCCACTTCAGGAACCATATCTTCAGGGAAACGATCACGAGGAAACTCCATGATCATATGTTCTTCTTTCTGTCCATAAGCCTGATCTGCGGGAATATGAATGGTTTTTTTATCACCGATCGACATACCGGTAACTCCATCATCAAATCCGGGAATCACCATTCCACTACCTACTTCAAACTCCAATGGCTCTCTACCTGCAGATGAATCGAAGGTTGTTCCATTAGTAAGTTTACCGTGATAATGCACTTTTACAGTATCACCTTTTTTTACTTGTTGCATATTTTTTTGTTGTGTTGAAAGATTACGGAACTTATCCAAGACATCTGCCCGATAAAGACTAGAATAAAAAGTTAAGTTCAGATTAAAACGTACCGAACGACAAAAGTACAATCTCTGAATCAAGTATCCCCAAGTATTTTTCGTTAACTTTCGGGCTTCAAAAATGCCTATATGAAGCATCTTTTATATGTTTTATTGATCAGCGCTTTTTCTTCAACAGCAATGGCTCAACCCAAATCTGTTTTGGATAATAAAGCGGATAAAAAGCAGGAAGTAACCATTAAACCGGCTGCTTATCGTACAGAAGTTTATTTGCCACTTCTCAGAGGAAAAAGGGTTGGTATTTTCGCTAATCATACCGCAACCTTAGGAAGAAAGCACTTGGTGGATAGCTTATTTACGCTAGGAGTTAAGATCAGTAAAGTATTTGGCCCTGAACATGGCTTCAGGGGTGATGCAGATGCAGGAGAAAAGATAGACACTTATACAGATCCCAAACTTGGTATTCCTGTCGTATCTCTTTATGGCAAAAAAAGAAAACCAAGTGCTGAAGATCTGGCCAATGTAGATGTTTTGCTATTTGATATTCAAGACGTAGGAACAAGGTTCTATACTTACATTTCTTCCTTACAAGAGTTCATGGATGCCGCTTTTGAACATGGAAAACCATTATTGATCCTCGATCGCCCAAATCCCAACGGATTTTATGTTGATGGACCTATACTAGATACAGCTTACAAGAGTTTTGTAGGAATGCAACCTGTTCCCATCGTATATGGTATGACCATGGGAGAATATGCCATGATGCTGGCAGGTGAAAAATGGTTATCCCAAAAAGCTAATGAACGTTATGAGTATTATCGAAGAGCAGAGAATTCACGCGATACACTTTTTCATTTTATGGTCATCAAAAATGAAGGCTATGATCATAAGAGCAAATATGCATTACCGGTAAAACCCTCGCCCAACTTACCTGATATGGCATCTATCTATTGGTATGCAAGTACTTGCTTTTTTGAAGGAACAGTACTGAGTGAAGGTCGTGGTACTGAACATCCTTTTGTCATTTTTGGTCACCCCTACTTACCCAAGAATATGCATGCATTTACACCTATAAGTCGTGATGGTGCTAAAGAACCAAAATTGAAGGACAAACAATGTTATGGCTGGAATCTATCCGGTACGAATGAAGAAATTTTAAAGAAGATCGATAATAAAATTCAATTGAAGTATTTACTAGAAGCCTATCAATTATTTCCTGACAAAGAGAATTTCTTTATCAAACCAAAAACGGATAACCCTACTGATTATTTTTTCAATAAACTAGCCGGCTCAGATGCACTCATGAAACAGATCAAAGCGGGTAAAACAGAAAAGGAGATCAGAGACAGTTGGGCACCCGGACTAGAAGCCTTTAAGAAAATCAGAAAGAAATATTTATTGTACAGAGATTTTGAATAAGAATGTGAAAAGTGAAAAGTCAAAGGTGAAATAGTATTTTCACTTTTGACTTTTCACTTTTGACTTTTCACTTTTGACTTTATCACATGCGTATCATTTTCATGGGCACACCTGAATTTGCGGTAGCATCACTAGATGCTCTGATAAAAGCAGGTTATAATATTGTAGCTGTTGTAACTGCACCGGATAAGCCTGCCGGTCGTGGACTTAAAATGCATGAAAGTGCTGTCAAACAATATGCTTTAGCCAATCGCTTGCCGATACTTCAACCGGTTAAACTTAAAGATCCGGATTTCATACAAGCATTGCAGCAATTAGAAGCAGATCTACAAATTGTAGTTGCTTTTCGTATGCTACCTGAAGTGGTTTGGAACATGCCCGCTTTAGGCACCATCAATCTACATGGCTCTTTATTACCACAGTATCGTGGTGCTGCTCCAATCAATTGGGCTGTGATCAATGGAGAAAAAGAGACCGGTGTCACCACATTTAAACTGAAACATGAGATTGACACGGGAAATATCTTACTACAACGTTCATTCCCTATCGGAGACGATGAAACAGCTGGAGAAGTGCATGACCGTATGAAAACAATAGGAGCTGAACTTTTAGTAGTTACTGTTAAAGGACTGGCATCAGGCACCTTGAAAGAAAGTCCACAGGATACATTGAGCAATGATATTGCATTAAAACACGCACCGAAAATATTTACAGAAACTTGTGTGATCAATTGGCATCAGCCGGTTTCAGAAATACATAATCTTATTCGTGGGCTCTCCCCTTTTCCGGGTGCATTGGCAAAATTGGATAGCAAAGTTTTAAAAATATATAAGAGTAGTATTGAATTGAAGCAACATCACGACACTCCGGGATCTGTAAAAACCGATGGAAAAAACTTCTTGAAATTCGCCGCTACTAATGGCTATGTGCATATCCTCGACCTGCAACTGGAAGGCAAAAAAAGAATGGCAATCGACGATTTTCTGAGAGGATATCGACCTCAATAACCAAGTACTATTAGTTCAATTTTGATTGAATCGTTTCTTTTGAAACAATTCCAAAATCTCTCCAAATTTCTTTCCCGTTTTTATAGATGATAAAAGTAGGAAGGGCGTCTGCTTTAATATGCTTCATTACTTCAATATCTACACCCCCATCTACTTTCACCAATTGAAACTTTCCTGATAACTCATTTTGCAACTGTAGAATTACAGGTTCCATTTTCTTACAAGGAGGACACCATTCGGCTCCAACATCAACTAAGACTGTGCCTGTTTGTATCTTTTTTTCAAAATCACTTATGGACAATTGCGTTGTTACTGCTGATGCTTCCATCGGTTTGCCAGATACCTGCCAAGCCGATGTTCCGCCTTTCAGATTATACACTTGCTTGAACCCTTTCTTTAGTAACCACTTGGCAGCTTGTTCACTTCTTACACCTGAAGCGCAATAAACTAAAAGAGGTTTCTCTGGATTGAGATATTGTGTACGTTCTTCAAATTCTTTTTTATTCAACCAATCAGCCTGCAATGCTCCTTTTAAATAACCGGCTCTAAACTCACCTACAGTTCTAACATCTAGTATTTGATAAGTGCCTGAATTTAATTTGGTTTCAAAATCAACCACAGAAATACTAAGTGTATTCTGTCCATTTGTTTCACAAGCGGTTAAGAATATCCAAATGAAAAAACAGCAAAATTTCAGTAATATGTTTTTCATAATCGAATGAATTATTCAAAAAAGGTAAGTGTCACAGCAAATTTTTCATCTTTGATCCCAAGTGCGGCTGCACCGGCATTATTCATTCGTAGTAAGAGTCCCTCATCGCCTTTTGTAAGCGGCAATGGCGAAAGCACTCTTGCACAAATACTCTTATTATTCGATGCAGTAATACGAACGATGGTTCCCGGCGTGATGTCATTGATCAATACATAATATTTGCGATCTGTCCATCCGCTGATGGTTTTGAAAGTTGCTGCATCCCCTGAGCGATATTGCTGTACAAGTGTCAAATCATTCCTAATATACATTGATGCAAAGAACCCCTCATCCGGTACACTGCTATTCTCGTTGACAACAGAATCTTTCTTCTCTTCATTGTTTTGATGAAAAATGGGAGTTGGTTCTTTCTCCTTCACAGGAGTTGTTTTAGGTTGTTCAGTAACAGGAGGTTTTGCTGCGACTTCTGTAACAATAGGAGTTGCAGTAATATTCTCTACAACAGGATCTTTTTGGGCTATTGCTTGTGAAGGTTGTTCACCATTGATCTTCATAAATCCAACGATCAACTCTTGTCCATTTTTGACAGCTGAAGCCCCTAATTTATTCCAACTCTTGAGCTGGGTTACGGGCACTTTATTGTATTGCTGACTGATCTTAAATAGATTATCGCCTTTTCCTACAACATGATAAACAGGCATCCCTGTTTTCTGAGTGATGTCTTTAATTCGCACCGGTATTTTAAGTGTGATCCCTTTTGAGAGAACGGCTGATGGACTTCTTCCATTAAAACGAGCCAACTGTGAAGCAGTCAAACCATACATTCTTCCGACTGAAGACAAAGATTCTTTCTCGCCTACTTTATGTTCAACATACATGGCGTTAGGCTTCCCTTTTAGGAATAGTTTCTGTTGTGCAAGTACACTGATACAAGCAACCATCATAACCATCAAAAACAACCCTTTTTTCATATCCATAATATGTACGAAGAGTGGCAAATTTAAGGGTTTCGACCCTTATAGCGGGATGAAAAGCATCAGAATAAACAGTTCTTATTGTTTTAGTATTCGCCACTCCTGAGGATAGTAGTTATTGATGCGATTAGGAAGTGCCTTGATCCACCCTAATGGCAGATCTTGGTACAGGATCAAATTCCAGCCTTTTGGAGCATTGATAAACAGATCTTGCCGGCGCAGATACTTAAGTGCGTCCTCTTTGTTTATCGTTACTCGATTGAAATGATGGAGTGGCAATAAGCTCATAGCTAGCTCATGGGATGGAATGATATCTTTCCCTTTGATTTCTCCAATTCCTATACCTGCTTTTCGAATGTATAAACGATCAGCCATTTGTTGCAGATCGTCATACCACTGTTGATCGAAGATACGAAACTGCTCACCTTGCTTGAATAATTTAAATGACTCTGCTACCGGTAAGAATTCTTTTATCTGTGCTAACTCTTGCTTTTGTGGCTGTTTCAATAGTGTAGATTTACCCTGTCCAAGTGCTGTAGCAGGCGTCTTTTTCTTAAAAGCAGCTATGAAAAAACCTTCACCTTTCAAATGATCAGGATAGAAGCGATAACCGGGTGCTTTAGACTTTTCTGCATAAGTTTCAACAATACCCCATTGATCAGAAATATTCACCGACAAAGCTTCAAATGCACCGGATGACATCAACCAATCAGCAATCATTTCATCTTCCTCTTGCGAATAAGAGCAAGTTGCATATATCAATATTCCATTTTCATTAAGTGCAGGAATAATATCTTCTAATATTCGCTGTTGACGCAAACTACAATGCTGCACATGATCTAAACTCCATTCTGTAATAGCATCAGGATCTTTCCGAAATAATCCACTACCGCTACATGGTGCATCTACAACGATTACATCAAATATGATTCCTGACTGACTAAAATGCGATGGATCATTATTGGTTACTATTACATTGCTATTGCCCCATTTGGTTATGTTCTCAACTAAAATTGCTGCTCTTGATTTAATCACTTCATTGCACACAAGTAATGACTCCGTAAAGTAAGAAGCTAATAAAGTAGACTTACCTCCCGGAGCTGCACAAAGGTCCAATACTTTTTTATGCTGATGTTCCGGCACTAATTGTGAAAGGACTTCCCATAAAAACATGCTACTGGCATCCTGAACATAATAAGCGCCTGCATGAAAAGAGGGATCTAAAGTAAAAGAGGGTCTTTCATCCAAATAAATACCCAATGGACACCAAGGGATTGGCTCTCCGGTCAATTTCTGTTGTAACCATTCTTGCTTGACAGGATGAAACCGAATGGCAGTAACCTGTTCTCCGGATGCATGAATTTGTCTGAAAGAAGTTTCGTGAAATCCTTTTACAGATTGGAGTGATTGAATCAGTTCATTGGGTAATGCCATGGAACAAAAGTAAGCAACAAGCCGTCATAAATGATTATAAGGACTTTATCTCAGCTACCAGTTTCTGTAAAGCGGCCTTTGCATCGCCAAATAGCATCGATGTTTTAGGTTGAAAAAATAATTCATTTTCAATACCTGCATAACCCGGCTTCATGCTTCGCTTATTAACGATCACCGTTTTTGCTTGTTCTACTTCTAGTATAGGCATTCCATAAATAGGAGATGAAGGATCGGTTTTCGCAGCAGGATTCACCACATCATTAGCTCCTAAAATCAATACTACATCTGTGGTTTTAAATTCATCATTGGCTTGCTCCATTTCTTGTAGCTTATCATAACTCACATCTGCTTCAGCCAATAATACATTCATATGACCCGGCATACGTCCTGCTACCGGATGAATCGCATAACTAACATTGACGCCCTTTTCTTCCAATAATTTTTCTAATTCATGACACACATGTTGAGCTTGTGCAACGGCCAAACCATACCCAGGCACGATAATAACTTTGTTTGCATAACACATACAGACTGCAGCATCGGATAATGATATTTCTTTGTGGTTACCCTGTGGACCTTTTGCTGTGTTTCCTCCTGTTGACGAGCCTCCAAATGATCCGATCAAAACATTGGTCAAACTTCTGTTCATCGCCTTACACATCAAAATCGTCAATAAGGTTCCTGCTGCTCCAACAAGAATACCTCCTGTTAGCATCACTTGGTTATCATACAAAAATCCACCACAAGCAGCAGCAACGCCTGTAAAAGAATTCAGTAGTGAGATCACAACAGGCATATCAGCACCTCCTATCGGCAAAACAAACAAAACGCCGTATATCAAAGCAGCAGCGGTGATTGCATAAAAAAGATAAGTGTTATCAGCATTCAAGTTAAATACTAGATATCCTGCTGTAACCAATGTTACTGCTAATAATACCAGATTAAATATTTGCTGACCGGGAAAAGCAAAGTCTTTTATTTTACCATTCAATTTTCCCCATGCGATAATACTTCCGGCGAAAGAAACAGATCCAATAATCAAACCCAGAAAGATCGTTATCAAAGTCCCCGCCATGTTGGGCGACATGATAGTTGTATGCCATCCCGGAGTATCCATTACTGAAACTGTAAGCATTTCAGAGATATGTCCAAATTCATTCACTGATATCAAAGCCGCACAAGCTCCACCCATTCCATTGAAAAGACTGACCATTTCAGGCATGGCGGTCATCTTCACTTTTTTGGCTGCAAGAACTCCGACGATCGTACCTACTATTAATCCTCCAAAGATCCAGCCATAATTTCCAAGTTTAACACCATCTTTTTCATACAAGAAGATAGTTCCGAAAATGGCAATGGCCATACCCACTGCTGCCACCAGATTTCCTTTTCTTGCTGAATCAGGATGTGACAACATTTTAAGACCAATGATAAAGGTCAATGATCCGATGAGATAACAAATAGTGAGCAGACTTAATTCCATAGCATCTATTTTCTTACTGTTATGACGACAGTATTATTTTTTCTTTTTAAACATTTCCAGCATTCGGTCAGTCACGACAAATCCCCCAACCACATTCAGCGTTCCTAATACAACAGCCAGAAATCCAATGATCAATGCTGCATAGTTTCCGGGTTGCACTTGTCCCATTACAATAATGGCTCCGATGATCACAACACCATGTATGGCATTTGCGCCACTCATCAATGGTGTATGGAGAACGCTGGGAACTCTCCCGATCACTTCAATTCCCAAAAACACAGAAAGTATCACGATATAAATGATCTCAATGTGAGATTGTACCCAGTTTAAAATTGCTTCCATGATTATATGTTGATTTTTAATCGTCAATTTTAGTGAGTAGTTAGTAGTGAGTATGTACTATGAAAATAAACTCACTATTGACTACTGACTACTCGCTATTCATCACTCTCTCATTGACCACATTCCCTCCATGTGTGATACAACATCCTTTAACAATATCATCTTCAAAATTCAGTACTATATTGCCGTCTTTGTTGATGATCAGTTGTAGGAAGTTCAGAACATTTTTCCCATATAATTTACTTGCATCCCAAGGCATATCAGCTGCCAAATTACTGTTACCCATAATGGTTACACCCTGATGCATGATCGTTTCATTATTGCGTGTTGCGAATACATTTCCGCCGGTAGCTGCGGCCAGATCTATTACAACACTTCCCGGTTTCATACTATTCAACATTTGTTCATTGATCAGTAAGGGAGCTTTCTTACCGGGTATTTGCGCAGTCGTTATAATGATATCAGATTTAGCCACTGAAGCAGCCAGTCTTTCCTGTTGGCGCTGCTTAAATTCTTCGGATTGTTCCACTGCATAACCACCTGCTTTGGAAGCATCGGCTGCTCCTTCTACTTCAATGAATTTAGCGCCCAAACTCATGACCTCTTCTTTTACGGCAGGTCTTGTATCAGACACTTCTACAACTGCTCCTAATCTGCGAGCCGTTGCAATGGCCTGCAAACCTGCTACTCCTGCTCCGATGATCAACACTTTTGCAGGCGGAATACTTCCTGCTGCGGTCATGAACATGGGAAAATAACGTGGGAAAAGTGTAGCTGCCAGCAATACGGCTCTATAACCGGCAATATTGGCCTGACTACTTAACACATCCATACTTTGAGCACGAGTAGTACGGGGTATCATGTCAAGGCTAAAAACTGTTACCATTTTAGCGGCAAGTTGTTTCATCAAGCCGACATGAAATAATGGTTGAAATACGCCTACTAAAATGGCTCCTGATTTAAGCAATGCAACTTCATCATTGGAAGGAGGATGGATCATCAGGATCAAGTCTGCTTGCCGCAAGATCTCTGATCGATCTTTCAGCTCTATTTTTTTTGCTGCGTAACCTTGATCATCAGCAAAAGCTTGTTGACCCGCTCCCGGCTCTATCCAAACAGTTACTTGCTGTTTCGCCAATACCTCTGCTTGTTCCGGTAGAAGCGAGACCCTTCTATCGGAATATCGTGACTGGGAAAC
>OGVO01000083.1_pt1 | contig 16478 bp, 31 predicted proteins | sample 1575771 | NCBI WGS metagenome assembly OGVO01 (sample SAMN07581527, study PRJEB24739) | freshwater metagenome | place: Singapore | collected 2015-01 | reverse complement strand
GTTTCCCAGTCACGATATCACGTCTTCATTGGTCAGGCTAATTAAAACCTCGTCTTTACTCATATTCAATCTATCAGCCCAGGCGTATACCAGGTCCAGACTATTCGGTTTTAGTTTCAATTTCAAGCATCGGGTCTGCATATATCTAAAACATTTAAAATTATAGCCCCAATCACGATAAATCGCAAGAGGGGCTACAACCAAGTCAATCAACAGGGATGTAAAAGGGAAGTTAAGAGCAGCACACTACGTCCGAGATTTCAATGATTACCGACCCGAAGTGGCGAATGCAAGCTTCTTGAATTGCGTCCAGTTTTTCGCGGGCTTCATCTTCCGGCAACGCCTCAGACATGGGGTTGTGGTGGAAGAATACACCGTTGTTGCATTCCATTGAGAACGCCTGCCAATTGTGGGTGAACCAGAGGGACACGTGCCACATGTGGTCGGCGGGAAAGGACGGGATGAAGTAGCTTACGCCATCAGCAATGGTCAAGTACAGGAAAATCCGAAAGTCGTGCGATGCTTTAGCTACATCCTCGTGGGGGAACTCTTTCTGAAAACGCTGTTCTTCTGCGCTGAAATCCCAGTTCATAATCTTTTGCAACAATTCAGCATTGTGCGCCAGGTTCGATAGGGGGGCGGGAAGAGTAGCGGTCGTTGCAGTCTGAGGTTCCAGAGTAGCGATTGCGGTTGTCATCGAACGTTTCTCCTAAAATAAGTGAGATTTCGTATCGGAAATAGTACGTGTTTAGTACCAATTTGGTACATTAAATATTCTTTTAATTTTTGTCAAGTCGAAGAAGGGGAGTACCGAAGTATTCCCCTAGGGTAATCAACAAGTTTTTTGCTCGTCTATACCTTTGATATCACAGATTTTGACGCACTCGAACTTGGGCACGTCTCTTTCTCCGAGAAAACGGAAAACCACCTCCTCGTCAGGGTTGTCGATATCAATCGCATAAAAGATGCCGTAAATTGATTGTACCCGTTGATTCGTAACCGGTCTTTGCCAAGCTCCTGCGTACTTCTGCATGATACCTCCTAATGGTCAGATGACCCACCATATTGTATCACCTGAATCAGTACGAAACAATTAGTTGGTTTTTTATAAGTAAAACACGTGGTTAAATTTAAAATCTGACAAAAAATTTATTTAACTTATAAATATAATATTTGTGGTCTATGACTTGACAAAAAATAAAATATACTACAAGTATTGATTAGTCCTATGGAGACTGTTTGACTGCTAGCACCAAGTAGAATATAATCTCTTCTAGGCTTCCTATTTTAACCAAAGCCAAGTACTTACTATGACATCTACCATTGTCGAGGCTCCCAAGTGGCTTCCATCCCACATGGCGACGTATGCGGGCACCAGCCTGTATGAATACCGTGAATTTCCTGACATCTGCTTATACTATAATCCTCTAGCAGGGGAAGCGATGCAGAACTACTACTCCCTAGAGATAACTCCGGGAAATGGCAACGAAATTTTACACCGTCAAAAAGAGGTGCAGAGCAACGCCACTCAATACATGAGTAAAAAGTTTGAAGAATTTAGCCGGGTAAACCTTATCGAAGTGGCCGAACCGTTCGGTGACGGGGCGTTACCATTACTGCTCGACGCCTTCGATAAAAAGAAACTTGGCAGTTATATAGCCGTTTCCCCTGACAAGGGTATTAACGACGCCGCTATCGGGTTCCTAAAGCGTATCGGCATGGACTTCTACGGTAAGCTTCAGACCCACGCCGACGTGGTAGTTGAAGTCGAATCGAACACTTTCGGTATTCAGATTCGCGATGCTCTTGGTTCGTCTTACGATTCCACCACGGTCAACGTCTTTACCTTAATGAACTCTCGATTAGGTAACTCACCCGACCCAAGGCTCATGCTTAAAAATATTTACGACAGTATGGAGACTGGCGACTACTTCGCCTTACAGCAGGGTATTTACCGCAGCGGTTCCGAGGAGCGGCTGGTTCGTGACTACACTACTTTATTCTCGACCCCGAACGTCTTCGTTGGGGCCAAGGAAATTGGAAGTAGTTTATCTCCCGAGCAAGATAAACAGAGCATGTTCCGAGTTTATTGGGATGAGGATTTTAGTGGCGTTAAAGCCTACGTTACACCCGACAGGGATGTTAGCTTCCTGAACGTTGACCTGAAAGCGGGGGAGAAAATTGACCTGTTCCGCTCGAAACGTTTCCAGGAAACGGAACTAAAAAATATCTTAAAACTAACCGGCTTCAAGATTGAGGGAGTATTCTTCGATTCAGACGAGGACAACGCCCTTTATATCCTGAAGAAGTAAAACCTGGCGGGGCAACCCGCCTTTTTAAACGGTAAAAAAGCGGCTACGTCTGAATCAGATGTGCCGCTTACTGCTAGAGTTGGAAACGTAACGACGCCTCTCACACCACAAGACTAACTTTGGAACAAGGCATATACCCATTCACCACCAATTACGATATAGCACAAAATAATAATAGCTACTTTCGTCCTGACGGTTTTGATTAGCATAAAGTGCCTACCTAACGATTAGTAATCTGATTATACGGAACTGGTACCATTCCGTCAAGTCACCATTAACTTGCATTAAATTATACACTAAATTACAATATGAGCACAGTACGAGATGTTTGGGAAAGTTATATTCATAAAAAATATATAGCTTATAAAAAAAACGTTGAGGCTAAGAAGAAAGCCCATTATCGACCCAAACTTAAATTCCAAAATAGAATGGCTAAAACTGGTGGATTACATGTGCGCCTGATAGATTTGTGCAAATACCTGGACATCTCCAGGCCAACGATTGAAAAATGTTGTCGCCATCACGTTACCGGCGACCCTAAAGGAGATAAAACCATCTGGGCTTACGCTCTCTCCACGGCCAGGGAACCTGATGGAATATACATCGTAGACGAAGACGCCAAAGCCAAGTTGACAAAATTTATTACTGAGTCCAGTATCTCTTCCGCAAGAAAAAGTATCATCATTAAAAAACTGAAGGCTCTATAAACCCTGTGGCAAACATCGGTAAAATAGACGTCACTGGTGTCGAAGTAATCTTTATCCGGGTGGTAACGGAAGAAGAGGACCAGATATCTTACGACGTCATGCACGCCCTGTGCGTATTTTTCGGAGGTAATCGTCGGAGGATTGCCGCTACTTTGCGTGAGCGGGTTAAAGAAACTTTAGCTAATTCGGCATGGAACCAGTGCTTTTATGGTGAACTATTTTCTAGCTTACCAAAAAACGATAACCCGCTAGGGAATGACTCAGACACAGGTGAAGCCGAAGCGTGAACCGCTCCAATCCGTAGATGAAATGCTGATTATCCGTAAACTCTTGAAGTACGGTTATGAAATCATGGGTATCCAAGGTTTGGACCACTCATTCTGGATATACGATAAAACCAACCGCAACGTTGGTACGATTCGTAATGGTCAGTTACGCTGGATGTGTTCAGTAAAAGGCAAGCAAGTTCTTCTGACCGTTCAAATAATGGCTGAATCCCTATATCACGTCGCCCCAACGGGTGGTAAAGTTTTGGTACGTAAACTATGACTTGACAGAATCTGTAAAATATTCTATACTCAAGTCAACGGCTGGTATAGCCAAACTATTAACCTCTTGTATGTCTTTATACACCCCACCATCTTTAAGCTCAGCAGTTATCTCCTCAGTGGAGCAACCAAAATCGAGCAAGCCTATTACTTTGTACCCTGAAAATACTTATACCGTTCTCTGTACCAACGTCGTGGTCGAGGAACGTAACTTTGCTTCCGCTCAGGAGAGGGAACAAGGTATTGATAAAATCTCCTGTGAACTAGCTATTGAAGTAGTAAACTTAGATGCCGGCTGGCACTACGAAGGAATTCCAACCCCGACTCGGCAACCCCAATTAGTTTTGGGAAATTTCCCCTTGGGAACTAAGGTTCTATTCCGCTCGGTGTATGACCTCGGTAAATTGTATCGAGAGCCCAAACCGGGTAAAGAGCTCAGTAAAAACCAAAAGTTCGTATACGGGGTAATGGGCGACGCCAGCGAAGCTTCCCAAGCCCAACTGTTTGAGACCAACGCCATGATTGGCAGACAGTTAATTATTACCGTAGCTCACAGCGTGTCGGCCGACGGTAAAAATACCTATCAACGAATCACCGATATTCAATTTGTACCTGAATCAGATAGATTAGATGACTCCTGGGTTGACCGCAGCGAAGACGGTAGCGAAATCGCTCGTGGCATCGAGGAAGGCTGGTTGGTCCAGTGGGATTTCGTTAAGCGACCCATCATTGATTTGCAGGTGCAATCTTTGATTCCGAATAGTGATTACGTCGTGCTTCACACCGACTTGAAAGATAAAATTGATAACGAATCCGTTTTGAAAGACCTTGGTTTTGAACTTCGGTTCATGTCACTCCGTAATTCCCAAATCGTTAAAAAGGTTATGGTCTTACCGAAAGACGACAACGGTGAGTATCCGACCGGTTATGAGAAGAATATCGCTAAAGCTCAGAAACTTGGCTACGCCTTTATGACTCCGGCCGAGTTGACTGAGTTCGCCGTATCTCGCGACTATGTTTCCCACTTCACCTTCGTCAGCAACTTCGTTAAAACCCGAATGCCCGAACTGGTAAAGAAAGGTATGGTTCCCGACTACATGGTGAATCCGAAATTCGCCGAGCGTAAAAACGTTTCCGTAGTTGATTCCAAACCGGCTCCGGCCAAGGCTCCCGCCAATAAACCGGCCGCCGAAGAATACGGATTCGACGTCAGTGAATTACCCGAAGTAGATTTAGACGCCATGGTTGCCTAGACCAGCGCAAATCAGCCCTACTCACTCCGAAGGTGGGGCTGGTATCTTATACCTTAATTTATCTTATATCACCCTAATATCTTATGTCGCTTATCTGTTTTATCGGGGTAATCGGCTCCGGAAAAAGCTATCAGTGTCAGCAGTTGGCTGATGACGGATACTTAAAAATTTCCATAGCTGACGGACTTCGGGAATTATTATGGGGAACGCTGGGTTGGAAACCTGAAACCCAAGAAGCTTACGACCTATTAAAAACTACTTTATTCATGTCGGACGGGATGGCATTTCGGACTCTGGAATCACTGTGCCGGACTAATGGACTGATGGATTACTACGACCGGATTATGGACGAACTCGGCCGCATCAAGAATAGAGGTATGCGAGCTGCACTCCATCACCAGATTAATGGGCGTCAGTTACTCCAAAACGTTGGAGAGACGGCCAAACATCTTTTTGGTCGGGACTGCTGGGCTGAAATCTGGAAAGATAGAGTCGCAAAATTGTTGATTGAGAATAAGGCGTTAGTCTGTACGGACGATATTCGCTTCCCGGAAGAAGTCGAGGCCGCCATGGAACTGAAAGCTCAATTCGTATTCTGTGACCACCAAAGCAAATTGTATAATAACGCTGACAGTCATATCTCTGAACGATTGGCCCAACGGCTAATAGTTTTAGATAAATACGAAGATGGCGATACGATTGAGTACGAAGATTTAAAACAAATTTCTAAAGATTTTTATACTGAAAAATATGTCGAACAACTCCAGGGTTAACACTATCAAAACCATAAAGCAGATAACGGAACAGTTTCTCCAATCCATGGAATACCAGGCAGCCAAATGTGTCGCCGAAGCCAATGACCTGGAGCAAAAGGCTAAAACTTCCGAACTGACCCTTGATGAGCAAATGAGATTAACTCAACTCACGGTTGAAGGAGTTAGACAGACCGGTGGATACACTGCCGCGGCTGCTCTAGCTGAACAATTAATCACTAAACTAAGTAAGTAACATGTCTACGGCAACCCTAGAACCAGCAATAGTGACCACTCAACCCATTCAACCTCTTAGTATCAAAGAGCGGGTTGAACTCATTAAGGAAGAATATATTGAACATTTGAACCATATAGGAGAAAAGTTCGGTCAGGATTGGAAAATTACCGACCCTGAAACTGAGCGGTCGGCCACCGAAGTCATGGTTATCTGTAAATCTCAGATTAACCTGGCGGAAAGTCAGTTGTCCGAAGCCCTTTCTCCGATTCTGGAAAAGAAGGCTGAACTGAAAGCCGCTCTAGCGAAGGTGGATGAGGTCATTAAAATCTACCAAGGCAATCTGGAACACAACGTTACCGGTAAGTACCGCAGCATCGTCCAAAATATCCAAGGCGAACTAGGGGCGTATAAAATCGCTAAGCGCCAACAAGAGGAGGCCGAACTTAAAGCCCGTCAAGAAGAAAACGCCCGACGAGTAGCCGAGGAAGCTGAAAAAGCTAAACAGCGCGCTGAAGCGTTGGGGGTTGATTTAACCTTAGCTAAGATGGAAGAAGCCAAGGAGAGAACCCTGGCGACTCTGAATCTGCAAGCCGAGGCTGAGACCAAAAGTAAGGCTACGGTCAGAACCGATAATGGCTCGCTCCAGACTCGTATTAGCTGGAAACTTGACGAGGAGAACGTGGATTTACTTGAAATAGTCAAATGGGTAGCTAAAAATCCGGAACATATTGGATTGCTCAAGCTCAACACGGCTTACGCCGGCAAGTGGTTCAAGCCAACCGGGACTAAAACCAACCCAATCAAGGTTGAGGGTCTACCATTTATTCAAGCTGCAACATTCATTTAGTATGGTCATCTGTTTTGATGTAGACGGTACCCTGATAACTTTTGACGAAAAACCAAAATGGATAGTAATAGACATTCTGAGGCAATTTTACGCACTAGGTGTCACTATTTACGTTCACTCCGGTGGAGGCCAGGATTACGCCGAGCACTGGGTAAGGCGTTTGTGTATAGGGGAATTCGTTACCGGAGCTTACTGCAAAGGCGATGTTCCGGAACAAATTGACGTAGCCTTCGATGATGAGCCAGTAACTTTTGGAAAAGTAAATATTCAAGTTTAAACCATATGACTAAATTCTTCGAAAATCTTGACTGGTTCTATGTTATCTTTGGTGTAGTAACCATAGCCAATCTCATTCTCATGTATTACGCTATCCTATTTTTACCAATTCCACCCCAAACCTGCGACGGTGAATGCAGAATTATCTGGTCCGAAGTCCCGGAGTTTACCCGGCGATTCTGGAATCTTCAAAGCTTGCTAGGTATTAAATGGGTGCTACTTCTGATTTACGGAATTATGACCTCTTGAACATGACGTATTATGATTCGAGCAATGTTTGAGGTCGCAATTAAACACATTATAACGAAGGCGATTGAAGCCGGCGCAGTAAATACCTCCAGAGAAGCTAAGCCGTACATACTATCTATCGTTAGCGATATAATCGACCAGGTAATTATCCAGAAAGACCTTCAGGATATTTTTGAAAAACATGAAATCAACTAACCCCACCAGTATTCACAATTACAATTGACTTAGGTCAAGTAATTCTTTGGCTTGTAATTGCCATCATCGCAGTCAAGCTTGTCGATATTTACATCAGATTCACAGACAGATAATTATGACCCAACAAACTTATATCAATGACTTAATCGACCGTCACGGTAACCTAGAACGGTTGATACACAATCTTTTTAACATGGCCGAGTGGGAACACTTGTCCATTTACGACTATCGAACCCAGTACTTTTATGTCGAGGATGATATTGTAGTATTCGGGGAGAAACCTGATTTTCATCAGGATGAGGATAAAGAATTCGTATTACCCTTAGCCCAAAGAGATGAGGGAGGAGAGCTGTATGAATACCGTAAAGATGATTTGGTGGCTTATGTTGTTCTAGGTAACTTTGGCGGCGCGGAGGAAGTGGCTATTTTTGATACATCTAACCAGATTACCAACCCTGAAATCAATCAATAATTTATAACTTTTTCAAAAATAATGAATAACTAAGTATGTATAATCAAGAAAACACGTACAATCAAGAGAATGCCAAGTTGAAGTGGTTAGCTTACGCTGGCCTTGCAGTATTAGCCTTAATCTTGCTTCAGGTAATCGGCTTTTTAGTTTTTGATATCGTTCGGGTATCCGAGCGACAGGTGGGCGTGGTCACTAGGTTTGGTCAAGTACAGAACGTTTACACTCCGGGATGGCATTTCAAAACTCCCTGGATAGATAGCCACACGGTGACCTACGATACCGGTGTGCAGTCAGTAAGCGCGGAGGCTGGGTCGGCCACCAAGGACCAGCAAACGGTAAAAATTAAAGTCAACGTCCAGTATAGGCTTGACGGCTCAAAAGCCAGAGAGTTATATCAGACGGTTAAAGACCAAACCTATTTGAATGAAGCGATTATCCCACCTTTTATCCAAGAAGCGGTCAAAGCCAGCTCCTCCAAGTACTCGGCTACGGAACTACTTGAGAAGCGAGACCTAGTTAAAACCGATGTTGAAGAAGCTCTACAGTCTAGGTTAAAAGAATATTATTCGACCGTAGTGGCCGTTAACATCGAGAATATAGATTGGTCCGACCAATTCGATAAGTCAATCGAAGCCAAGGTCATCGCCGAGCAGGATGTCCAACGTAAAAAGCAAGAGCTCGAACAGGCAAAAATTCAAGCTGAAATCGACCTTACCAAGGCCAACGCCTACGCCCAGCAGCAGGCCGTTATCGGTAAAGCTCTGCGCGAAAATCCGGAAGCGCTCGAAAAAGCCAAAATCGAAAAGTGGGATGGTAAATTACCCCAGGTTCAAGGCAACGCCGGCACCATTATTAATTTAGATGAGAAAAAATAACCTATGTCCATCAAATCGACTAAAGAAATAACTAAGCAACAGGGTGTAGAAATTATCAACAAAGTGTATAATTGGTACAGTATACGACCCCACTATATCAACCCCATCAAGCAATACAACATGGACTACATTTCTGAGTACTCCATTGGTGAGATTGAGGAAATACTGGATATATGTATTGACTCACCAGAATCAGATATAGATGGATACCCTATCTCAATACTCGATAATTTTATAATCAAAAGAGACTAACCAGCTATGTTCGTATCGTTTACTAAAAGCCATGAACTGTATAAACTAGGAGCCAAAAGCATTTCTCCGGCCTGGCATTGCTATTGCAGCGAGGACTACGAAGACTTATCTCAGGCCATCAATGACAAAGGGGTCATGGTGGTCTGCCCTGATATAGTCGAAGACTTCGATAAAAACTGGACTAAAATCTGCCCGGCCTATATCCTGGAAGACTTTCTCGAAAAGGAAGTCAACTTGGAAGAATTAGCCGACCATTTTATCAACTCACAAAAACCCATAGACGTATGAGTCGAGTCGCCGACCATATTTTAATCGCTGCGTTAGAGTATATCGAATCGGAGATGGAAAGGATTTACTGGAATATCACTCAGAAAGAATTCAGTAGTCCTTTCCGGAATACCGGCCGTAACTTTAAGTCGCCCGTATTCGAGGTTCAAGCCCATGATTGGGATAAGGATTGGGGTGGTGAAGAGCAGGAGTATAACTTCAAATACTTTCAAGGTTTGATAAATGATTCCGAGGGACCGGTAGATGAACTCGAAGTTTCCTGGAATAAGAATTTAGGCAGGGGGACATACACTAATCGTTTAGTGAGCCCCAACGCAATTTCTTTCATGCTCGACGATATAATCAGGTATCTACGTACCTTCGACCGTGATATTATCGAACATGCTGGGCTAACTGAAGAGGAAGTAAAAACCCTTCACGATGAATTTATAAGCTTTTTCAATTAACTATGACTAAGGAAAATTTTCAATGTGTCTGCCATTTACCGGAGCACAACTTCTATGCCGAGTATTGGGATGAAGAGCAATTCCTATATTTGGCCGTCAATTTAAATACTTACGACCGGTGGTACAAGCGTCTCTGGGAAGCCGTGAAATATGTCTTCAAGGGTGCTAATTGTGGGTATGCCGAGATAATTTTGGAGCCCGAAAATATCGTCAGACTTCAGAATATCATCAATCTCTACCAGCCAATTCAAGTTCACAAAATTCCTATCACAGAATAACTTATGGACACCTCCAAACTATTTCCACTATCGTCAGTTGAGTTCAGGGACTTCCATGGGCTACGTTCTTTGAACATGACTAGGCTTGGTAGCTTCTACGGCAAAAAACCCGAGAACTACGTCAAAACCAAGCAATGTACCGAATGGATTGAGTGTCATAACAAGTATGGTCCAGAGTATGATGAGGAGGGGTTTATATACATTCACCCGCAATCATTCTTCATGGTGGAGGGGACCGGTAAGAACAAAACTTACTGGACCTCTCACGCCCATGTGGGGTACGACTTTGTTAGGTACTGTAGTCGGTCATGGGCATTTATGAATACCATAAGGCTTATGGAACTCTGGGTGACCCCAGAAAAATATGATTCTGACCTGGAATCATTCATTCAAGCGCCACGTATGGTGAAAAACGTAGTTGACAAAATAGATATAAACGAGTTCTTTAGTAAGTTACATCGTAAAGATGTACCAAATTCCGAATAATGCCTACCCACTTAAATTCTGAGGAGTTCACCAAAGCCATGAATTTTTATATCACCCGAGGAATGTACATTTTACTTACCAAAGGTGATAAGTATCGTCGGGTCGTACATATTACCCCGGATACACAGGGTACTTTATGGGCGGCTTACGAAGAATATCTTCTTCCGCACGTGAAAAATCAAGGTAACTACATGCAATTGGGGTGGGTAGAGCTATCAAAATTATCAAGTTGGACAGTCAGCCAAACCGTACCTAGAAAAATAGATTACGGAGCAACCAGTAAGTTCAAAAATATATTGCAACCATGACAATAACTGAATACATCGAATTCAAGATTCGACATCAATTATTAGCGGCTCTCACCAAGAGCAGAAAAACTCTTGAATATATAAATTCTCAAACAGTCGATTATATCGGCCAGTACCTATTGTACTGCTACATTAATACTAAATTACCATACCACACACTGCCCGTAACCAGGGATAACCAACAAATCATAACCGAGCTTCTAACCGAGCTATTCTTCAAGGAGTGCGGCTCTCTCGCCAAAAAATAGGCGCGGCCTTTTCAAACCCAGATAAAACTTATGTCCTACTCTCAAAACAAGCAGGAATATTTCTCTATCAAAGATTTAGCTTTAATTTATGACGCTCACGAACACACTATTCGCAATAACATTCTCCATGCCAATGAAGACACCCTCAAAGCCAATGGTTTCTGTCTCAGGGATAAACGCCGATATATTCATCGGGAACGGAACAAGGTTTTTATTTTCAAACCATTCGCCGATAAACTCATGTCTTGCTACCTAGATAAAAAAGATAAAAAATATTTATCAGAGATGGAGGAAGAGGGAATGGACACCAGAACGTTGGTTTCTACCGTCAGATTACTGGAAGCAACCATAATGAAGCTGGAACAGAGGGTCGCCAGCCTAGAAGAAGCTTTTAAATCAAGCGAAGAGGAATTAAAACAAAAACGCCCCTTAGACAGGTTTTTACAGCTGGAGCAGTAGGGTAACCCCACTCAATTTAAACATTATGCATCCACTTTTAATCGTATCCGACTTATTGCTTATCGCGGCACTTCTATTCATCACCTTTAGGCTACCCAGATGGCGAAGATGGAAACCGCTTTCATATCTGGCAGTTTTCTTATTGACTAAAATCCTCTACGCCGCTATACCTGATTTAGCTTTCCTATGGTTTATCAACCAGTGGGTCTGTATAGTTCTCATTGAATATTTTGACGATGATGATAACCGGAAAAAGTGGAAAAAGAAATTAGAATTACTTGCTCCTAAACCTTTACTACCAATTACTGCAAACGCTTAATATATGGACTTAAACATTAATGGTGAATTTGACCCGGCAACATATTACAATTCTCCGGAGCTCAACAAGATTATCGCTCTTAAAAACGATAGCTTTATCGTCTCGATAGCGAGCGAATACACTCAGTACGACGTTAGTTTCTCTCTGGTGAAATTAGCGAACGAGAATCTTTACGCCTACCATCACGGTATTGGCACCCAAGAAGACGGAACTCTGGTTGTGGCGATTATAGGTAAATCGGCTTTTGCCTTTACTTTAAGCTCGGCCTGGACCGCACCCAGCTATGTGGCGCAAAAACTAGGAATTACCGAGGGCGACATGGTGATTGCCGAACAAATCGCCGATATAATCGCCGTTTTTAAAGATAGGAAATAATTGCTTTATGATTCCATTAACTATTGTTAAAGATGAAATTTTTTTGCACTGGGCTAATACTGAGAACTCAATTAATTTGAAAGACTTTCAGGAAAAGGCAGATAAAGTCGAAATGGACGTTGATTTAGGTATTATGAAGTTTGTTCTGGTGTACGATAAGAACGACGAGTTAATTCTAACTTTAAAGTACATATCCCAGTCAGAGCAGCAAGTCGAAGCTGACCGAGACTTTTTGCGTTCACTGATTAAGACCTACAAAACCCAGGCATCTTTTAAATTTAATCAAACCAATCTTGCTCACAATTAAATATGCTCAATACCTTTACCGTCGATAAACTTTCCGAAATCGTTAATTCCGATATGAAAGAAGCAGTCTCTAAATTCGAAGAGAACCATTTTCAGTGGGTAAAAACTGATAAAAATTCATTCTCTTTCTGGTACCCATACGTAAAAGCCAGCGGGGTCCCAAGTCCTGAGAGTATCGTAATTCAAAGATTCGTGGACTTTTGGACGTTGATTGAGCCCATGCACTATAGAAAATTCGTTGGCTTACTTGAGAAGGAGACTAAGAATCTGGATAAACTTGCTCAAATGATACACCTTGCGGCCAGTCAACTTGGTTTTCCAGCCTTTCTACGCAATGGGCATGGGAGTAATAAGCATGATTTCTCAAACTCCTGCTTACTCTTAGATGACCCAACCGATGTGAAAAATAAGGTGTTCTCGACTATTGACTTCATATTTGGAACCGACCGGGTACACTCTATGCACGAGTGGGTTGTCAGGGAATATATTGAGCCGGACACCGAGTTAACTGCTCCTCATTTCGGGGATATGCCACTCCGCAAAGAGCGCCGATATTTCATCCTTAATGGTAAGGTAATCGGACACTCAGAGTATTGGATTGAGGAGGCACTGGAAGGGCAAGGGATTAACCCTGAAGTCCTGAAAGCGATTAATCAGGAAACTGAAGAAGAGGTGGAATTATTAACTGGTTACGCCGAAGCTATTGGTAGCAAATTAAACGGGTTTTGGTCAATTGACTTCATGTGGGGAAGAGGGCAATGGTGGTGTATCGACATGGCTACGGGAGAAAGCTCGTGGGTACATCCGCGGATTAAGGGAGATGTTTATAAAGCCTTAGCAGATTAATTATGCCAAACCCTAAATCTACTGAAATTATACTCACTTCAAATAAAGCCCTGGTGAATCATCTGGATTAGCATGGAGATACATCGAGGTAGTGGCTAGGCTGGAATGGCCTAGTCCTTTTTGTACCAAGTGCAAAGGAGCTCCATGGTTGATGGAGTGACTAGCGTGGGAATGCCGGAAGAAATGTGGAGTACAATCAACCCCGATTAGTTTACCGGCCTGCTTTACGGCCACCCTTACCGAATCCTCGTCCAGTTTTCCACCTCGTCTGGAAACGAATACGTAATTTACCTGCGAAGGTAATTTTTTTAAGTCATCGTAAATCCAGTGGGGAAGTAAGAGCACTCTAGTTTTACCACCCTTGCCATACACGGTAACCGTGTAGCCATGTGGTGATGGGTGGATATCGGTCCATTTAAGGTTGGTAACCTCGGATACCCTAACTCCGGTATAATAGATGAAGTTAAACAGGCAGATGTTGCGGTACACGATGTTCTTGTTCCGCTTATTATGCGGATTGTTTAGCACCTCCTGCTGCTTCCGAATGATTTCTTTAACCTGCCACTCGGTTAGAATCCTAGACGCCAGCTTTAGTTTGGTTTTCGGTAGTTTTATCAATCGGGCAATATCATACTTCAGGTAGCCTAACTGGAAACAGAATTTAAACAAAGATTTGATGGCAGCCAACTTTCGGTGAATTGACTCTGGTGAAAGAGGGGAATCCACTTTGTTTTCCAGCCATAGCCGGTAATCCTGCAAATCCTCATAGACCATGCTAGGCAAGGTTTTGTTAACCTTTTGATAGAATTCCGAGATATCGTGAGCGTACGCCCTTTGGGTGTGGGGTGACAGGTCGCGCAAAAATATTTCTATGATTTGATAATCTGAAGTGGCCGCAACTTGTCCGGTGGTTATCTCATTCGGCATGACGACGGTTTTTAAAAATTTTCTGAATATCTACGTGCGGTCCATACTTTTTATCACTTTCTGGATAGTATATGAAAAGATTTGGGAAAGATTCTCTTATCAGACCGCTGTAAGCTGGGACAAAGTTACAAATGGCAAAAGTGCTGGTAGGTAGATTAACACCTGGCTCGGGTTTAAATAATTTAAAATAATCTGAAATTGAGAGTTGATGGTACTCAGAATTTTCAGTGCGTAGTCTGGGGCCTTGGAAAGGGTCAACCCCAATATATTTGATGTGGTTTCGAAAATAGTACGCCTGAACCCCAACATAGCAACCAAAATCAATCACGGTCCAATGGTTAGGAATAAGTCTTGAAAGTGCTTCGTACTGCTCTATAAAACCGATAAAATCATAAGAATATTCAAGGTTGGGGCACTCCAATACTTCACCAAGCTCTTTTGGGTAGTGCTGGTTTAGTTCATCCCAGAGAACGGTGCAAAGTTCTAAATAGTCCATATCAGATATAAGTAATCCGAAGGCTATCGGTCATGGCGTCAATACTGATATCGCAGTTGCGATATACCTTTACTTCGCCAGTCAAAGACATGGTTTTGATACTCAGCTTGTTTCGCACCACCGCGTTCTGAATGTGGCAGCTCATGGAGTCGATAATCAGATTGTCATACTCCTCATCCTTGATATTCACCGACATGGAATCGTATTTGCGAGTAATTAAAGTCTTCGGTGTTGGCAGCACTATTGGTTCTATCTTCGGGATTTCAGGGGTCTCAAAAAGCTGATAAACCAAATCCACGAGGCTCCCATCATATTTGAAGTTATGACCAATCAGGGTGAACATGAGTTCATCTTTGGTAAATTTCGTCATGCTGGAACCGGTCAGAATAGACTCAAGTGTCTCGTAGTAGTATGGGTCTTTCTTTTCAAGTTGATGTAGGATTGTGTGGACGCTAAGCGACTTCAATTTAGTGCTTACGGGTGATGTAGTGGACATGGCACGGGCTAAGTTATTGATATTTTCAATGCAGGCGTCATTCATGCGCTGCCGTTCGTCTTTCATTAATTGCGCTACTATTTTCCCTGCTTTTACTGGGTCAATTTCTATTTGCATAATTTTAATCTATCGGACTCAGATTTCAGAAAATCAATATAGCTAGGAGAGCAGAAAGTAATTTTGAATAATCTTGGGATTGCCCCTCTGTACGTTAACCATGAAGCAATCAGCAATAATAAATAGGCAGCCAGCGTGCCAAGTGTCTGCTCATCTACGATTAAATGGTACAACATGACCGTCAGACCCGCTAAGATTGACAACTGCGCCGTAAACATTATCAGGAGTGGAGCTAAAACCAGTACGTGGAATTTAAAAACGTTGATTCTATGGAGCATATTTAGGTTTTTTAGCTAATGGAGTATTGATACTCACAGGTGATTTATACGGCCCAATAGTGTAGTTTTTTACGGTCTTTTTAAACTCGGCCGGCCTCACCTGGCTAGATTTTTCCCGACGGTTTTTGTGAAAAGCTTTTTCACGCTCGGACATTCTATGTTTGATTGCTTTGGTGTGCATAGAAATTAATACTGTTCTCTACAGGAGATTACGATTATTTCGGTATCGGTAACATTGTATATCAGACGATGCTCGTGGTCGATGCGGCGTGACCAACAGGTTTTGTACTCATACTTTAGGGGTTCGGGTTTCCCAGTTCCTTCGAATGGGGTGCGGGTACACTCTTCGAGTAAAGTCGAGATTTTTTTTAGAATTTTAGTATTTTTGTTCAACCAATACTGAACATCAGTATAAGCGGTTGTCTCAAATTTAATCTGACGCATTGCTTGATTCTAGCCAATTGATAAAATTTTCCTCAGATTTTAAAGCCTCTGATGGTATAGTAATCAGATTATCAGGGTTTTTAGCAGCTTTTATAGATTCAAGAATGCGAGCGGCATTGACCGGATTACGCATTAATCGGGCTGTTTCATCTATGGAATCAAAGTCATGCTTAGATAAAAGCACAAATTCTCCCTCCTTAGATTTAATTATCAATGGTTCACGCGTGCTCTCAACTTCTTTAAGTAGAGACATCATGTTTTGCCTGCTTACTGACTTCATATACTCATTAAAATCATCGATCATTTGCTGTTGATGTACTCTTATTTCATCCTCTTTCCACTGCGTTTTGGCAAAAATATCTTCTAACTTTAAAGAAACCCCTTT
>OGVO01000082.1_pt1 | contig 16565 bp, 14 predicted proteins | sample 1575771 | NCBI WGS metagenome assembly OGVO01 (sample SAMN07581527, study PRJEB24739) | freshwater metagenome | place: Singapore | collected 2015-01 | reverse complement strand
CACTCTTTCCCTACACGACGCTCTTCCGATCTGTTTCCCAGTCACGATATACTGCTTAATCCTATCACCTATATGTCACTGGGCAAATCGGCAGGGGGCAAGGCTCTGGGTAGGCTAGGCTCAAAGACAGACGATGCCGCAAGAGCACTCGGCTACAAGGGCAAGATAGGCGACGACATAGCTAAAGTGCTGGCTGAAGTTCCTGGCGAAAGCCTATCAGGACAGGCAATCTCTAGAGGTGTGTCAAAACTCCAAGCTGGGGTAGAACCTGTGAGAGAAGCCGCTAGGCTTGCTACTAAGACGCGTGCAGGTACTCTGGGTTGGGTGCTCCCAGGTTGGAAAACTGCTTCACTCAAGATGGGGGACAATGCCACACAGCAGATATGGGACTCCCTACAAAGGGCTGTGTCCCTCTCAGGGCAGACTGACATAGATGAGAACGCTCTACGGACTGTGGCTCTTAACGCTTTAGGTGAATTAGACAAGCCTACACAAGCAGTCATCAACAAGATGAACAGGCAACAGCTCTCAATACTACTGGAGCTTAGCGACACTTTCGGAGCTGACATCTCGGTGAAGTCCCTAGCTAAGTCAGCAGAGCGAATAGGTGGGGCTAAGGGAACAAAATATCTTGGGTCTTTAGCCCAAAAGCTACAAGTTGAAGATGCGGCTAGAACAGCTCTCGGTGAAGCTGAGAAATCTATCGAGTTTGCTAGTGGAATTAGGGCTACGTTCGATGCCCTCCAAAACACTTATAGCCTGTCTTTTATGGGCAGACCAATTAAGCACTTCGCTAGAGAGCAGAAGTTAGCCAGCAAAGCCTTTGACTTAGCGTATGACAACAATGCGGTTGTAAGAAATGTCTATGAAACTGTGCAAAAGCTGTGGGGAGTTCCACAGCACATTAACCGAGAAGCTAAGAAGCTCTTCCCAATCCTAGCTCAAGCTGAGAACCTGATTACTGCTGGTATGAGGCGAGAAAACGCTATACCTAGAGTTGCGGCTAACCAAGCTGTGCTCTATCTTGAGGATTTAGCTGACGACACCACAAAGGCACTTAGCCAGAAGATTATAACCAACCACAGGCTGAGGGAGTTTGTACCGTTCTTTATTGAGCAGAACAAGACCTCTACAGCTAGACGCAAGTGGGAAAGTATAGCGGCAACACTAGCTCCTGACGAGTTGGAGATTGTGGAGTTTGGAGCACGGAGAGCAAGAGAAGCGTTTCAGGCTATGGCACTATCTGAGGGCTTAGAAGTTACAGGCGACATAGTGGATGACTACGTGCTCCACCTGCTCCAGCGAGAGAAGAACCAACAGCTCTTAACAATCCAGCAGAAAAGAGCCGCCGCCGCTTACGCCACAGACAAGAGAGTAGTTAGGTCACAGGCTGAACGCCTAACTGAGGCTCTGTCCCCTAGACACAAGAGCCAACTGGAACGGACTCCTGGGCTAGAAACCTTAGCTGACGCTATGGAGCACGGTTTCGTGCCACAGACTACGGACATACTGGACTTGTTGGCGATACGCTCTGCTAGAGGGCGTACTGCTGAGCTACACAAGGAGCTTGTGAAAGGCTTTAGCCAAATCCCTGGGCTACTGGAAACCAAAGAAACTAGGGCTAAGATGCTTGGCTATGTGCGGATACCCTCTAATGTCCCAGGCTTAGCAGGGCACTACGCTCACCCAGAGCTAGTGAGGCACTTGCAGAGAATGGACTCCATATTCTTCACTGACCAAGCCGCTTCTGAGCTGGGCAGGTGGGTAGACTTAATAACGAACCAGATTAAGACTCTACAAACCACAGCTAATCCTGCGTTTATTATGCGTAACTTTGTAGGCGAAAACCTTATGACTTTCATCGACGCCAAGAACCCTGTCAACTCCACACTAAAGGCTTTCCAACTGCTAAATGACCCAGGGGCTGAAGTTCAGATAGGCAAACTAACCCAAACAGGCAGAAACTTTATCCCAGGGGTGTTCGAGAAGTTAGGCTTGGGGCATAGCGGTATTACCAAGGGTGAGTACGCCAAGCGTATGGCTGACCTGACTGACGAAGCGGCTCGGGCGGCATCGTATGCAGTACCAATTAGAGCCAAGACAGTGGGGAGCAAACTCACTAGACCTGGTAAGTGGTATATGGACAGGATGAGAGATGCTGGTGACAGTATTGAAACGGTCACACGCCTAGCCCACTTTATCGACAAGATTGACCAAGGGCTGACAATCGAAGATGCCGCTGATGCGGTGAGAATGTTCCACGTGGACTACAGGGATATAACGAAGTTTGAAGCTAACGTAATGCGTAGACTCATCCCCTACTACACCTTTATGCGTAAGAACACACCCATCCAACTCAGACTAGCGGCTAGTGCTCCAGCATACCCCTTAGCTCTAGCCCAACTGCAAAGGGCTTCGTTAGCCGCTATCCAGAACCCAGAGCTGACTGACCACTTATCACGCAACCTAGCTATCCCTCTGTGGGAAGAGCCAGATGGCACAATCCAGTTTATGAATTGGAATCTACCTATCATCGACCTAGCTAGGCTTAGCGTGAATGACTTCCAAGGTAACTTACGTGACACCATCTCTATGCTTAATCCTCTCATAAAAGCACCTATCGAGTGGGCGGCTAACCAGACGCTAGGCACGGGAGCACCAATCGAACGGTACTCTGGAGAGCGAGTGCCACTGTTGCCCAACTTGGAGGGTAGCCCACAGATACCTGCCCACCTAGCCTATGGGCTTAGCCAATTAGGGGCTGTGAACACAGCAAGACAAGCGGCAGGGCTGTGGACTGACAGGCAAGCTGAGTCAGAGCAATTCGGGCAAGCTACACAGATACCCATTCTGTCTAGTCTATTCCCACGAAGAACCAGACAGCAGATGCAAGCGGCGGCAGACTTCGCTTACCGTGACCAGCTCTCAGACTATATGAAAAGAGAAACAGCTCAAGGGGCTGTGTTCCCCACAATAAACGACATAGAGCGACCTGAGAGGCTGAGAAAGCAACTAATGCAGGTGCTGTGGTCAGGGGGAACAGCTAACTTCCCCACAAGTGCGAAGAGGGCACTAGGAGATTTGAGCACAAGGAGATAGGCTATGTTCTGGATGTTCTCTGTAGAGCCTAGCAAGTTAGAGGCAAAGATGCACGAGCCTAATGAAACCGTCACCCCTAAAGTTCTACGTCTAGCAGGAACATCATTCAACAAGGAGTACTTCAATGGACTAGTGGTGATTGAGGGGCAGATATATGGCGTATCTGCCTCTTCTAAACCTGTGCTGTTTGTGTACCCAGACAGACCCCCAAGAATAACTGACTCCTACACCCTGGCTGAGCTGGCTGAAGTAAAGTTTGCCATAGGGGGCAGGACTATGGTAGTCAAGAATGGGGTGTCATCCATCACAGGAGGCTATCCCCAAAACTCTAGATACTCTATCATAGGTGTAACTGACTCAGGTGAGTTTATGCTGTTCTTTTCAGACCATAGGCTAAAACACATAGCTAGTGCCCTAATTCTCCTTGGCGTAAAGAACGCTATGATACTGGCGGCTGACCCAGAGGGCTACCTTGAAGTGGAGGGTGAAGTGGTCTGTGGGCAACTCCCCCGAGTGACCATTGAGGCTGACGCCTACACAGCTTATCCTAGACCCTATATCTTTCTGGAGCTGGCTCACGGAGGTAGGGATACTGGAGTGTTTAGTCCTTGTGGCACAGTACAGGAGAAAAACTTAAACCTCTCTCACGGACTGAACATTAACGATTATCTAAGTAATTTTGAGTGTACGGTATTTCTGAGCAGGTATGCGGATGTAAGTTCAGCAGATGAGGATAATAGGGAAGTGGGTGCGACACTAGAGGCTGACCTATCAATGTCTATCCACAGCTCCATCGGGGAGGGCGGTGTGGACAGCTTTGTGCCAGCGGATGCTCCCCTCAAAGTGATAGAGAAACAGCGTAAATTTGGGGCAATACTGCAAAGACGCTTAGCAGGGATGAGCACAATGTATAAGGGCGAGTTCCGCAGTCTTAGCCTACGTACTGAAAACTGCATCCTGCTTAGGTTACTATCCCCACTAGTGAAAGAGGATTTGGCGGTGCTACGCAATCCAGCTTCGTTTATTTCGCTTAGTAATGCGGTTGCTGGAAGTATAGTGGAGCTGTTAAACCTCCAGCAAAGAGGGTGCAAGCCCCCGAAAGAAGAGGAAGAGCAGTTCATATACAAGGTCTACGTTGGCGAATACCATCACTTGGACAGTGCCCTACGAAGAATTAGAGAGCTGAGGTCTAGTGGCTTTGACGCCATTTTGACAAAAGAAAAAGCCCCCGAGTAGGGGGCTTTTCTTATTTGGTGAGTACTTCCACAACCTCTGCCACTGACCTGACCACAGAGCACTTCGCACCAGCTTCGGTCATTCGTGCCATTGTCTGTGCTTGGAGCATAGTTGGCAGGTCTGTATCTCTTCGCTTAACTTCAAAGGCATAGAGGACACCATTGTGGAGGTAGAGGAGGTCAGGAACACCTGACCTCTGATACTGCCCTCCGTGGGTTTTTAGCACCCACCCACCGTGTTTGTTGAGATACTGTGTAATTTTCCGTACCGTGACTGCCTCTTTGGGGGGTTCGTTAGAAAGGCTGGTCATCTTCATCTTCGTCATCAGACGACGCCACAGCGGAAGTTGGTCTGAACACACCCTTAACGTCTGGGTAAGTCTTGCCATCTGTGCCCTCACGTTCGCCCACGTCAATGCCCAAAGTTTTGTTGAGGTAAGACGCAGGGTTAATTGTGATAGCGGCTTTGGGAACAGTGATGCCCATAGCTTCGATGAAGTTGCGGAGTACCCACAGGGATTTGGCAGTTAGGGTGATGTAGTACCTGATTTTCTTGCCCTTAGCTAAGCCACTGACAATCTCCAGCTCGAACACCAGTTGAGGGTTGCCTTTGGAGGAGTCCCTGCGGTCAATGTCCTTAACCTTAGCGAGATACTTACCTGCTGGGATGTTATAGTCATTGTCGGCTACTCCAGAGAAGTCCACTTTGAAAGGTTTTACGTTACTCATTTTTAACTTTCCCCCTTAAATTTCTTGTGGATTTTATCAAACGTGGGATTACCCACTGATTGACCGAAAGATGCTGTTCTGTCCTTAGTCCAAGACTGTTCGTTAGGTCCTACTTCCATACGGAAAGCCACTTTGCCCGAGCCATCGTCAGCAATCTTGAGATACATCCTGCCCACAATGTCCATATCACCTAGCACGAAACTGCGGAGTGCTCTGGGCATATCGGGGAACGATTGAAACTCAGCCATATCTGCGTCATCTGTGGAGGTGCGTTCTTGGCACAGGACAATGAAGTTGAGTGGGAGGGCAAACATAGCGGACAACCAGTAGATTATGCGTTGAGTCATATTGCCATAATCCCTCTGTGTCAGTTGGATAACCGCCTCATCTACCACAGACTTCTTCTGTGTTTCCAGCACTTCGTGACGCAGGGTTAGCTGGACTAGGCGTGTGAGGTTGTCAATGGCTACTGTTTTGAAACCGTAGCTGTTTTTCTGGAGCATCCAGTAGGCTTTCTCGAAGTCATCAAAGGAGCTAATGCGGAGCACTTTGCCCTTAAAGCCCTGCACATTCTTGAGTGTGCGAGTGCCATCTTCAATGGCTAAGAAGCACACATCTGGAGCTGTACCTGCAAAGTGGGTTTTGCCAGAGCCACTTCGCCCATAGACCAGCATTTTCAGCTTCGTGCCAAGGTCGTTCAAGTCCATAAACATACTCTCTACCTCTGCCAGCTCGGAGGCAGTCAGTCCTTTGGGCTTCTGTGCTGGGGCAACAGTCTTTGTGACTTCTGGCTCTGTGTCCTCAACAAGCTCAGCAAGCTCAATCTTACTAGGCTTCTTCTTCTGGACAGGCTTAGTCACCATAATGTCCTCAGCCTCTGCGTCAAGGGATATGTCGTTGGTCAGCAACACTTCCTCACCCAAGGTCAATTTCGGTTTGGAGGTACTCTTCGTCATTGTTCTTAACTCCCCTCTTTTGATACTGTTCTTCGATGATTGTTTCTGGGTTAGTGCCCTGCAATTCAGCAAAGCATATAGGGGCATATTCGCAATCCCACGTGCAATCTCTGGTAAGGGTTCTCGGGAAGTGATGTTTGTTGGACATATACTCCCACAGGGATAGGGTTGTGTCGAAATCGCTTATCAGGTTCTTGACTGTGTGCCTGTTCAGCGGAAGTCTTGACCGCTTGAAGAACACTTTGCCCTTGAGCTTCTCCTGCATCTCTTCGTAGTCAGCAGGGTCTTGACCTGCGTTCTTGACAGCCTTGTAGTAGGTGTGCCAGTCGGTGTCAATCAGTGCCCTACTTATCCCTCCACCTTTGAGTAGTGCTGGCACAGCAGGAGCTTTAGTGCGGATGTAGTTGAGCATTGTGCCCATTACTTCGTAGCCTGATTGCCTAGCCGCCCAGCCATAGAGCATAGTCTGAATGTCGGTGTGTCGTATGTTTTCTTCGGGAATAGTCTTGCAGGATTTGTGGTCACGTACCCACAGCCCAGCCTCATCTTCTACTATCTGGTCTATGCGTACCTCAAGCTCGTTACCTGCTGGAGTTGGCACAATGAGTTGTAGCTCTGAGGCTATGGTCTTGGTATTAGCGTCTAAGGGTTGGTATGCCCTGATGTAGCCCTGCATTATGCGGATAGTTTCACCTGGAATATCCCCATACTGTGCTCGTTCTTCATCGAACATCTTGCCCCAAGACTGGTCGATAAATTTGTGGACTTCCAAAGTCCAATCTTTGCCCTTGTAGTAAGCGTCTAGACAGCTATGCAAGAGTGAGCCTTTGATGATAGCTTCTGCCCTGCGTACTTTCTGTAGCTCGTCTATGTAGGCATACTTGGCTTTGCGTAAGCACCTGCGGATAGTACTGGTCTTGGTGTAAGAGCCTTTCACTTGCTTCACGCTCTCCTATCTTCTTAGTACTTTGCCCTCTACCTGCACCTCTGCGAAGTAATCCCAGCTCGGGTTGTCGTAGTGTTTACGCCACCTGTCGAGAAATTCATTCAAGGACTCAGGTATTTCATACGCCACTTTGTTCTTGAGGTCAGTTAGATAGATAGCTTCTAGTGGTCCATCTTGCCTGTTGCAGTACTGTAAACCACCGAATGAGCACCCTGTGTGAATGTCCAGTTTCCCCACAGCAAGATAGTGATAGCGGATTTGGTCAGGTCTGCGTCTGAGCTGGTCTGCTGGTACACCCTTTTTAATGTTAGCCATTTTATTTTTTCCTCCATTCTTCACCTTGTCCCCAAGCGTTGCCAACTTTAATATCAACCACTATGGGAACGTCTAAGTCTACTCCGAATAGGTCATCGAGCCGAGTTACATTCTCCATATCTGCCTTGATGATTGGTAGAATTTCCTGCAAGCAGTCCTCCTTTACCTCAAATAATACTGAGTCGTGTACCTGTCCTACTATACGAGCTTTCTTAGGGTCTAGCTTATTTGACAGACTTGCCACCGCTAGGAGGCATATGTCACTAGCCATACTCTGCACAGGGAAGTTGATAGCCATACGCTCTGCTTCTCGTACTTTAGCGTCATCTATAGAGTTGACGTTAGCCAGTCGCCTGACTCTTCCTATAGGAGAGCGTACCTCCCCAGCCACTCTCAGCTCTCTAGCCTGTGCCCTGTGCCAAGCACTCAGTGCAGGGTAGGTTTCAAAGAACTTTTCCCTATACTCTCGAGCAGTCTTGTCATCTAGCACTACACCATAAGTGTCAAAGGCGTATTCTTGAAAGCCTTTCCACCACATACCGTACAAGAAACCGAAGTTGACCGCCTTAGCCCCTGTCCTGTCCTCTTTGGTGATGTTCTCTTTCGTCTTGCCTGTGATACTCATAGCTGTGCTGGTGTGTATATCGCCACCTGTGTTGTAGATGTTGAGCATCTTGGCATCTCTAGAGATAAAAGCGGCTATCCTCAATTCAATCTGTGAGTAGTCAGCCTCTACTATCTTCCAGCCCTTAGACGCCACCATCAGAGAGCGAATGGTTGAGCCACGTGGAACTTGCTGTAGATTGGGCTTCTCAGCGGCTAGTCTGCCTGTGACTGTGCGGAATGGTTTGTACTTAGGGTGTAGCCTGTCGTCAGGACTGAGCAAGCCTTTCCAAGGGGTCAGGAAACCTGATAACAGTTTGCCCATTGTGCGATACTCCAGTAGTGCCTTTATCATCGGTGAGGGCTTCTTGGCGTAAAGAGCCTTGAGCGTACTCTCGTCTGTGGATGGTGAGCCTGTGGGTGTGGCATTTAGCACAGGGTATCTGTAGTCCTCATACAACACCTTAGCCACCTGCTTTGGACTGCTCCAGTTAGTGCCCTTGCTATGCGTGTCTAGCACAGCCTTCAACTCTTCTAGTTTGTTCTTTAGCTCCTGTGTTTCCGCTTCCAGCCTAGCCTTGTCAACTTTGATACCAGTCCTATGCACCTTGTTTAGAGCCTGTGCGGTTGGCATAAGTATCAAGTGCATTATCTTGCTGAGTGTCGTTCCGTTAAGCTCTGCCATCACATCTACGAACAGTTTAGAGGTGTAGTAAATGTCTTTAGCACAATACTCTGCTATGACTGTCCACTCACCTGCTGTGGGGTTTTCGGGGAATGGAGGCTCTAGTGCGTAGTCCCCTGCTCCGTATCGAGTCCGTGCCTCCCACTTCAAGTCGTGTGGCAGGTTCTCGTTCAGTAGGTACACAGCCCCCAGAGTGTCCACATAGGTGTTTACCTCTATGCCATAGTGGTCATATAGCCATTGGTTATCAAAGCCTGTGACGTTGTGCCCAATAAACTTGGCATCCTGTGCGAACAACCTCCTAGTTTCCTTTGGGTACTCTTCTGGCGACCACACATAGACTGGCGACCATTTGATGTTGTCTAGCTTGCCCACACCACCTCTTGCACCCACCATAAGTATCTTGCCCTCTGTGGAGTCCAGCGAAGTAGTTTCTAGGTCATACACCACAAAGTCATACTTTGCCCCTAGTGGGGGAGGTGAGTTTTCCCAAGAGAAGTCAGTCATATCTGGCTTAATGCCCTTGACTAACCGCTTGAAGTGCTCTAAGTCGCCTAGCAACAGGGTCAAGCTGTCTGGTTGATGATAGGTAGAGGCAGGGTGTATCGTTGGCAGGTACTTGATACCGTCACGCTCGATGACTTTGCCCCTATCTCGGGTGAGCGTGGACTTGCCGAGTACTGCTCTATAGGACTCTGTGCCCACAAGAAGAACAAACTTGGGCTTAATCAACGCTATCGCTTCATCTACTCTGCTCTTAGCACAGTTGGCAATCTCGGCTTTGCCCACTTTCTCCCCTGTAAAGTCACAACCAAAGGCGTGGAGGATACTGCACTTGTTGATGATAGGGTTTAGCCCTGCTATTAGAGGGGTGTAAGCTCGTGATACTAGGGGTTTGTCACGCTCTATTTCGTCATAGCGTGGGTGTGGGAGGATTATTAAGGGGGAGTTAGGCTCTCCCCCATATGTCGGCATATCTGTCCTGTGCTTGAACGACGCTTGGCAAGTGTCACACCTGTGCATAATTTCCCTCCAATCTTCTCTGTTAGCCTAAGTCTATCACACCATATAGGGCTTGTCAACACGTTTTTTATTTTTTCCTAAGGGCTTCATCCCCCTGCCCACTTTGCTGTGAGCGTGTACTCTTTTGCTGAAACCGTAAATGTCCTTAGTGAGAATGGTGACTACTGCCCCATCTTTTCGCCTGATGGCAATAGCCTCTTCGCCTATGGAGTCAATACGAAACTCAAGGTACGTGTCGCCTGGTTTAGCCCACAGGATAGAGTACTTCTCTGTGGCTTCTTCGTAGGGTATCTCTTTGGCTTCATTCAAGTAGCGGTTCAGCAGGACTGAGCTGTGTTCTAAGCGTGTGCCTGTGCGGATAGCAAACTGCTGGAGTGCGTGATACTTCACATTAAACATTTTCACCACCTCCTCACTCAAGATAGTACCTAAACCTGTCGCTAATTTGGCTGGCTATGTCTATGCCCTTGCGGATGTCAGTCATAATCTTCAGGTCTACGGTGTTCCTCACCGCTAGGTAGTAGTACCTGACCACAGGGGAGGTCTGTTCCCTGCCCATAACTCTGTCCTTAGCTTGCTGGTATTCCAACACGCTAAACGTCATCGAGTAGAAGATTACGTTGCTGGCTGGAGCTAACGAGAAACCAGAGTTTCCTGCACTCTGTTGCAGGATAATCACTTTGACTGCTGGGTGATTACGGAAAGCGTCTAAGCGTCTTTCACGCTCTTTCTGGTCTACTGCCCCACTGATAACCATAGGTCTGACGCCTATGTTAATGCACATTCGCTCTAGTGCCTCCAGCTCGGGTGTAAATCGACAAAAAACGACAACTTTCTCTTCCTCATCTTCGAGTATGTCCTCTATCAACTGCTTGGCTAGGTTTATTTTTGACACACTCACTACTTCAACTTCACCAGTATTTTTGTCTGTGAGAAAGCCACCTGCAATCTGGTGCAGACGTAACAACCTCACTAGTGGTGTGTCCCCTGTGACCGAAGAGCCTGACGTCAGCATAGCCAAGCTCTCCTTACGCATTAGCCCATAGTAGACTTTGCCCTTAGTTTCAAAGTCTGTCAGCACTGTGTGGTGCTCTTCCTGTGGCTCAATCATCACGTCTTTTCGTAACACCCTGATAGACGCTGAGGCAACTTTTCGAGCTATCTCTTCTAGTGCCCCCTCCTGATACCCCACTACTTCATACTGCATATAGCCACCCATTATGCAGTACTGGTTCTTAAACTTGTTGATAGCCTTGCCAAATATCGTTTGGTCGATGAAGTGGAATATCCCGAATATGTCCACAGGCTTGTGAGCCACAGGAGTACCTGTTAAGCCTAGCCGATACGGAGCGTTGAGGGCTATCTTGCCCAGTGCTTTTGACCTTGCGGAGGTGTGCTTCTTTAGCTTGTGTACTTCGTCTGCGATAACACAATGCGGATTCCAGTCCATTATCTTTGCTAGGTGAATACGTGCTAGGTCATAGGTCACTAGCAGGAAAACCAGACTCTTTGAGGTTGACAGGTCGTGCTTGGGGTCAAACTTCTGGACAACATAGGGGATGTCATCGGGCAAATACTCGGGTATCTGTGTTTCCCACGCCCCAATAGCGGACACAGGGCACACCACCACACACCTATTGAGGTGCTTCTCCACGTAGAGAGTACCTGCAAAGTCTATGCCCACCCTAGTCTTGCCTACACGTTGCTCGAAGAACACACCGAAAGCCTTTCGCTTCAGTGCTTTGGCTACTGCTTCTATCTGATACGGTGCTGGAGTGCCCTTAAACTCATACTTCTTCAGGTACAATCACTCGCTTTCTTTCCCACTTAGAGGCTTTGCCCCTACCCTCACTAGGATGGCGTATGACTAGGTGCTGGGCTTCAAGCTCAGACAGCCACTTCCTAATGGTGTCGGCATCCACCTTGAGTAGTTTCTTTATCTCGTCTGCTGTGTACGCCCTGTTAGACAGGAGTGAGAGCAATTCTTCTTTGCTCATAGCCCTCAGCTCTCCACTGTGCTCTAGCAACTTGACCTGATACCTGACTGTGCCAGGAGTGCCCAGCTCAGTGCGTATGCGTAACTCTTTCTGCTGTGGGTAGGAACGAAACTCCCTTTCGATGTTAATGACACCTGCCTCTGAGGTTGTCTTAACATACAGACCACACTCCACCCAAGCGTGAAACTGGCTCGTGCCACGGATGTTCTGACCGCCCCTAGACGATGACTTGCTCTTGTTGTAATGGTGAATGATGATTATGGCACACTCGTACTTGTTGCGTAAGCTGGACAGCCATTGGAGCACACCCCTAACTTCTGTGGCGTCGTTCTCATCTGCTCTGCCAAGCATCATATAAAGGGGGTCAAAGATGACCAGCTCGGGCTTCAGCTCTTCGAGAGTAGCTTCTATCATACCCCTGCACTCTGGGTTGGTTAGGTCAATGCCCACGTTGTTAGCAAAGTACACAGGGAGGTTGTCGGGCATAGCCAAAGTTAAGCCACCCTCCACTGGCACTGACAGCAACTTGGAAGAGCTTATCTTGTACACCCTGTCCTGAATGTTCTGGGCACTGTTCTCGTCTTGGAGCATAAGCACTTTCCCCTGCTTGGGTACTGCATACACGCCTAAAAAGGGTTGTCCTGACGCTACGGAGATGGCAAGGTCTGTGACCAAAACTGATTTGAATGTCTTAGGCTCACCTGCAATCATTCCGTATGTGCTTCGTTGCCATATGCCCTCAATCAGCCACTCTGGAGGGTTCAGTGGTAGCACCACAAACTCGGAGAATGGCACGAGCCACTGAGTGTCCTGTGTAACAGGAGCTTGGCGGTTGGCAGATTTGATGTACTCATCTGCCTTGAATAACTCACGCTCTAACTGCTTATCTTCGTCTGCTCTGCCAGCAAACTTGTTCCACACTGACTGCTTGATGACTTGGAGCACTATCCTCAGCGGAATGTTCGCACCCAGCAGGAGAGTTTCTAACTCCCACAGTCTTTCCGAGCGTGTGCCTATCTCTACTTTGTGTACAGGCGTAAGCAATAACTGCCTAGCCCTCTCAGGTATACGCCACTTCAGCAGGAAATCGTTAAGTACTGCCACCCCAGACGATGGAGGTAGCTCTGCGGTTGACAAGCTGGAGTTGACAAATTCGAGAGAATAACTGTTGTTTGTGACCCACAAAACGCTCCCCTGTTGTGGGGGAGAGTACTTGTAGTTAGTGCTACCTGGTACACGTAGCACTTGGGTCACATCCCAGCCACCTTTATCTGCACCAACTGCATAGGTCAGGCTTTTGTTTATGTGCTCCACTTCGTCTACTGCGTAGTGCTCTTTCAAAGTCCACAGGGCTTGATAGCGGTTATCGGATGACTTCCACGCTATGCTCGGCTTCAGTGCTAGTTTGTTTGGGTCAACTGCGTCAAGGTCTGCCCACAAGGTATTCTGCGTTGGTTGGACACACTCTTTGCGTCTTTTTGGACTAAAAAAGACTAGTGGACACCAGTAGGTGTCATAGCCCTCAGCCTCAGACAGTGTAATTCTAGCCCTAATCGCCTTTTCTTCTTGGGGATACTCGTAACCACGCCCCTCTTCCCAGTCTGTGTTCTTTTTTCTTGGGAGAAAGACATAGCCTTGGCTCTCTCCCCATACTTGGCTCATTATTTCATAGGCATCCAATGGCATCACCTACCCTCTCGCAACTGTGTCAAAACCCATTACCAATCCTCCTTAGTATGTGTCCGAGTACTGGCTCACCTGCCTCCACAGCCAACACCGCCAGCATTAGCGTGTAGAGCAAGTAAGCGTAGAAGATAAACGCAAACAAGAACCACACAATAACTGTCTGACGCCACGACGCAAAGACTTCTTTCTGCTCGAGATAGCAACTGCCCATAGCTATCAGTAGTGACGCACACACCGCAACTAACGTGAAAATCATTAGCAGTACTTCATACGTCATATCTATCGCTCCTCTGTAGTTAATTTTGGGGACACGAAAAAGTTTTCTTCTTCGTGCCCCCTTGTTAGGTTAGGCTTTTAGCACTAGCTCTTCAATTACCTGAGTTATGGTTTTGCCACTCTCTTTAGCCATATTTCGGAGTTTCTCCTTGACCTCTAGACGCAACCGCACGTGTGTGTTCTCGATAACTACGTACTCTTTGGGGTTCTTCAGCACCATTAAATTCACCTCTTTCTACTCACCCCCTATGTTAGCATACTCCGCAAGGTGTGTCAACACATTAGACTGGATTGGCTTTGTGGGCGTTACGCTTAGCTATACGCTTCTTGCCCAAACAGGACTGGCACAGGGAAATTAGATTGCTCTTGTCATAGAACTGGTCTGGGTTGTCTATGTCCACGCCATTCATATGGCTGACCCAGCCAGCTTTAGTATGTCTGCCAAATCCCTTGCACACGTGACAGTAGGGGAACTCGGCTAAGTGCTCTGCCCTAATTTGTTTCCACGGAGCACTCATAAACATACTGTCCCTATCGACAAACTTAGGCTTTTTGCTTTTGTCGCTAAACTCAACTTTGTAAAATGGGCAGGGCGTTGTTCGGGTTCGGCACAACATCTCAGTTAGGACTTTGCAGGTTGTGAGGGCGTAGGCGAAGCACTTTTCTTTGCTTTGCGAGGGCATAAATCCACCTCCGAAAAATAGTTTACTAATTGCTCGAACAGTTTGTAACACTCGTCATTGTCAACGTCACCGTTAGGCAGGAGTGGCGTGTCGAAACCGCACACACCCTCCCACACTTCTTTGCGTTTATCCCACACTTCAACTAGGCAGTCTGTGTCAAAAGTATTGTGCTCGCCAGCCTCTTTGCCCACAGCATAGCCACAGGACAGTGTGAGCAGATTCCTGCCCTTGTCCTGTATTGACTTGTAGATACAGTCCGCAGTAGAACGTGACTCGAGATATGCGGTTAATAACCTTTTTCCCTTTGGGGTCAAGCCAAACTCCCACCTGTCACGACTAACTTCAACACCAGAGGGCATTTCCAGAGGCTTGTGGACAACCACAAGCCCCCTCCTAATTAATTTCTCTAGTACTAGAGGGGGCGTGTTAGCCCCCACAGCCAGAAGTTCTCTCGCCTGACGTTGTAACTTCAATACTTCTATGTTTATCACTGTCGCTCCCCCTTATTGTATAGTGCGTTTGATAAAGTTGGCAAGTTGCACAGCCACAGAGTCCACAGTAGTTGCCCTCACGTAGTCTTTGCCATAGAGCATATGTGGCACAGTGTCGTCATAGTAGCCAGTGTACAAGCCGAGCACCTTAATACCTGTGGCTCTTATCTCGTTCACAGCCTGTTTGGTGTCCATTATTGACCTGTGCCCCTGATACTGGTCTATGCCCAATGCACTACTGCCATTACACGCTGGCACACCATCCGAAATCATTATGAGTATCTTGTTTGGCTCACTCCTACGAGCCAGCAGTCTTGACACAACTCTGAGTGACCAGCCATCACGGTTATGCTGATAACCATAGTCATAACAGCGAATCGTTGGTATGTCCGAAAAGTCTTTGCTGTCATACTTCTTGAGCGTGAAGTGCAAGGGGAATATGGCACCATTAGTAGTGGTGAACGCAGTCACTTCACAGGGTATGCCAGCCTCTGTACACGCCTTAGCCAGCATATAACTGCTGTGGGCGTGTATGTCCACTATTTTGTAGGGGGAGTTGCTGAATGTGGTTCTGTCCGCGAAGTGGTTTGTAGTTGAGCCACTAATGTCCACGAGAATGTGAATGGCATAGCCACCAGACCTAATCTGATTCTTGTTGAATATCCTGCCTGTGTCTAAAGGCAACTTGTGGAGCAGTCTTGTGGCTATTGTGCCGCTACTACGAGCAGTAAAGTCACGTTCTCGTGCCTGACGCATACGCTCTTTAATTGCCAGCACGATGGGTTGAGCTTCTCTGTCGAGCTGAGCCAGCAACTGAGAGTAACTAACGAACCTATGCGTACCATAGTTTCTCAGCTTCATATCTGCCATCTTGTCTTTCATATCGCCCTGATACGTGACCATTTTTTCGTGTACTTCTGCTCTTGAGGATACTTCCAGGTCAATGTCTGGGTGCGGTCTTTTGTACTTCCTATTTAGAGCTTCCTCCTTTTCCTGCAAATTTTTCGTTGTGTGAGAAGTGTTTCTGCGGACATTCTTTAAGCTCTCTGGTGTTTCAGCCAGCCCCATAACTTCTTTTGAGGCTTCTTCGACCATCTGCTTAATTCGGTCAAGGGCTTCTTTTTGCTGTTTCTCGGCACGTTCTTCTGCTCGTTTAATATTAGTGATTTCGCTCCTAGTTTTCTCTCGTTTCTCAGCCAGGTCATCTCGCTCATTTGCCTTTTTTCTGACCTTACTAGCGAGGTCACGAGCCTTTTCTGTTTCTGAACCTGCGTCGGCAATTTCTTTGCGGTGCTCTTCCCTAAACTCATTCATCTCTTTCTGCTTGTCCTGCACCTGTCTAGTGAGCTGTTCCTCCTGCTCTATAGCCTCAGCCAGTTTCTTTTCACGCTCTTCTTTGCGTTTCTGCTTGTCTTTTTCGGATTTTGGACTGACCTTGCCATAAAGTATTCTGTACACCTGCTCTGCGTATGGGAAAACATCCACAGTCTTTGCCTGTAAGTGCCCCTGCTCTATCAGAGGCAAAATCTGTTCGAGCTTCTTGTTATCTTCGGGTGAGAACCTTGGCTCTAGTGCCTTTTCGCCATCGACTATAGACATAGCTTCAATAGTGAGCACTCGCTCGGCGTTCTCAGCACCAGCCACGTACTGGTTCGCCCCATTATGAAACAGCAGAGCCTTAGCCTTACTTGCAGTATACGCTGTACCTGGTCTGCTTAACTTGAGTAGGCGTTCTACTCGGCAGTCCTCAATGGCGTTCATAATCGCAAACAGTTTCTGTGGGTTGTAGCCCTCCTTACTTTTTTCTATGAGAAAGGGTTTAGCCACATCGAAATCGGAGT
>OGVO01000081.1_pt1 | contig 16607 bp, 16 predicted proteins | sample 1575771 | NCBI WGS metagenome assembly OGVO01 (sample SAMN07581527, study PRJEB24739) | freshwater metagenome | place: Singapore | collected 2015-01 | reverse complement strand
GTTTCCCAGTCACGATATAGGAGCATATGCGATACTGAGTGATCCGAAACAAAGGAAGAGATATGACGCTTCTCGGTTTCATGAATCTATACAAACAACCCGTATTGCTACTGCACCGGAAGAAGTGAGATGGATGAGTGAAGAGCTCGTAAATAGAATCCGGAAAATGAACCCCGAAAGAATCAATCGGGATAAACTCGTGATTGAGCTGGAGGCGGTTTTATCAGTCTATCATATCCAATTACTTGAAAAGTGGAAGGATGAAAAACAAAATGAATTGTTGGTTCAGGATATTTTGTTTTGCCTAGAAAATGTAGATCAATCAGACTGTTTGAGATTGGCTCATACGCTACACTCTTTGGATGGATTAACCCCTACTTTGAGAAAAAAAATAGATCAGTTTGTCATTAGCTATCAAAGAAACTACTATTGGAATAAATACAAAATAGTAGTGGCTTTCATTATTGCTGTATTACTATGTTATCTGATCTATCTATCATAAAAAAAAGCGCACCTGATGAGATGCGCTTTTTTTTAAAAAGTATTCTTTCTGAAATCATTCATCAAGATAAGTCACAAGTGTTCTTCCCTTTGTTCCGGTAGTTACAGTTCCACCATACCCACGATAGATGATGGTATATGAACGCTGATTACCAAAAGAAGCACCATTCAAGGTTGCCAAGTTAAAAGTACTACCCGGTCTGCGTACATACAAGGTATCACTCAATTGGCTATTGAAAGGAAGGGTCTGAAAATCAACTACCTGACCCGGAGCTATGCCATTAAAAATATTTCCATTTCTTCTGGTTGAGAAAATACTAACAGTAGCACCGGCCGTATCTGCAGCAATCGCATTTACAAATCGAAGACGATAATTACCTGTTGTAGGCTGTGTAATATTATCAGGAAGGATCATCTTAGATGAATCTCTAGTTGATTGGATATTATCTGTCAGGATGATCGAATAACGTTGCCCTGCAGTTGCTTGATTGGTAAGTACCGCCAATTGAATAGAATCCGGATTTACCCTTCCTGCTACAGTAACTTTTACTGTTTGTAATCCTGTTGGCACAGCTATGTATCCAAACCCTGTTGTAGCAGCTGTGGGAAACAAACCACCATATGTGATCAAAGGACCGTTCACCTTTTCATTATTTACATATATGTTGATTGAATCCGGCGCATTGAATATTTGACGGAAAGAAGGTGATGCATGAATTACTCGTACAAAAGCTTTTCCTTCTACCGTTGTAAAATTAGCGGTACGATCAGCCTGTTTTTCGCAGGAAGCAAACAACATTACACCTGCTGCAAGCATTGCTGTATAAGAAATTATTTTTTTCATCGGTTAAATTTTGAGGGTGTAATTATTTCTGTGAAAACCAGGTTTCTTTGGTATGATAATCTAATTTATCCGCACCAATACGAACCAATTCATTAAAATTCCATACATATTCTGAATTGTAACGAGGTCTCACACGGTACACAAATTTGCCTGCATTATCAACCCACATATTTACCCCACTTGGCGGTGTAAATCCTGTATATACTTGCAAAGTAGTTGCAGGATCAATATCTGTGTAATGATAACGACGCATATCCACCCAGCTTTCCATGGTATTATAGCCCCACAATGCGATGTACTTCTGTAACATGATATGACTCAATGTTAATGTCAATGGGTCAGCAGGTACTGCTGTACTTGCCATATAAGCCGCTTTCATAGCAGGCGTGATCTGATTGGCTGCGGGTACATTCGTATTGTATTTCTCAGTCAACATATCAAAGTGTAAGCTTACACCTAAGCGAAATGCTGCTAACGCTGTTACCCTATCATTCTTTTTAAATGCAGCTTCTGCTTTCATGAACTGAATTTCACTAGCAGTCATTACAGGGAATTCTACGCCATTTCTGAAAATAAATCTATTGGTAGATTCATTAGCCGCTGTACCGGTTGTGATGGCACTTCCACCACCCCAAAAATTCTCAGGACGATCATTCACATTGGAGATACCTGCATTTCCACGATTGGGTTCAAGACCTACGAATGTTCCATTCGGATTTGTTCTAAACAAATACCATCTGCGCGGATCAACCACTCCTGCAAATGAAGGGTGAGGATTGGTTCCATTCAATAGGTTTACATAAAATGCTCCTTGACGCAATGTTCCAAGATGACCTCTCAATGGACCAAAGAAATTCGCATTGGCAGAAATACCTGTATTTGCATATTTCAAAGTAGCATTGTCTGCATTACTAGTGATAGACAGGTTCGCATAAGCAATCACAGAATCTGCATTGTAAGAAGCTTTATTACTTAAATGATTAAAGCTACGTGCCAATACTCCATATACGAACTTCTTCCATTTGTTCACATCACCTCCATAGAAATACTGATCACCTTTGGCAAGGTTGGCCTGACTAACACCATCACCTGTCTTGTTCAGATTGGCAAGAGCTGCATGGCACAATTGTCTCACATAAGTATATACTTCCTGAGGTTCATCATATTTAAAAGTGATGAGGCTGGTATTGAATGCTTCTTTTAAGATCACTTCACCATGATAGTCAACCAGGGTTAACCAACTCCAAGCGAAGATGGCTTGTCCAACACCAACATAGTCCCATTTCTTTTCTTCTGTTGCCCAATCAATCATACGCAACAGGTTTTGACCATGATCATAGTAATGTGTTCTCCAAACAGATGCAGCATTATCACTGGCACCTGTTGTACCACCCATCATATCATAAGCATCGGCAGCACTACCCGCGTTGATCGAATGCCAGTTCTGAATATAACGTCCCGCAAAACGGGCATCATTGGCGGTACCATGTCCGGCACCGTTACCCACCATCGTAGCAAGTAGTCCCGGCAATAATTGCTCAGGTGGCACTTTTACATCTGCATTGGGATTCAGATAAGCTTCATCGATCTTTTTACTACATGAAACGGCGATCACACTGGTAAGTGTCATTCCGATAAGTAGTTTTTTAAAGAATGTATGTTTCATAATATTGTCTTTGTAGTTATACGATTATTTAGCTCCTTAAAAAGCGGCTCTTAAGCCAAAGTTTACACTGATTGGAGTTGCAATGTTTCCATAATCAAATCCGAAACCACCTACCCCTCTTGTTGCAGAGGTATTTGCACTAGTTGCAGGATCTGCACCTGTGTAATTAGTGATCAGGATCAAATCATTTCCTGTTGCAAATACACTCAGACCTTTCAGGAATTGAACTTTACGAATCACTCTTGCAGGGAACATATAACTGATCGTAATATCTCTCAAACGAACCCAGTTCACATCTTTTTCAATAAACTCTTCTTCAGGCATTCTCGCTGTGTAATAGGTCTGCAGGTTGTATGGAGTGATGGCGATGGTGTTTTTAGTTGGATTGGCTGAATTTTCTAATCCATCACTAAGAACCCCTTCAATAACTCTTGGTGTTTTTCTATCTTCAGTTCTCAAGCTCTTACCTCTTTGTGTCAGGAACATTTCATTCGCATTGAAAATATCTCCACCCACTTTTACATCCCAAAGGAAACTTAGACTGAAATTCTTATAACGGAAATTGTTATTGAAACCAATGGTGAAATGAGGGTTTCTATCTCCACGAACCAAGAAACGCTGATCTATCAATGGCAAGCCTGTAGAAGGCTCAATCAAGATTTGTCCAGCTGTATTTCTACGATATCCAAATCCGGTAATTGAAGTACTTGGTCCTCCTGTGATCAAACCACCACGAGCATTTGCAAATACCCATGTATCAGAAATATAAAATTCCGGAACGTTTGATGGCAGACTCAACACTTTATTGCGCATTCTGTTGAAGTTCACACGTGTACTCCAACTAAAGTCTTTGTTTTGAATCGGTGTCGCATCCAATGCAATTTCAATACCTGTATTTCTGGTAGAACCTACGTTCAAGGTATTCAATACGAATCCGGTACCATAACTAGCTCTGAAGTTTTCAGCGATCTGCTTCTCATTCAAAGTATTGTAGTAAGTAACATCTAAGTTGATCTTATTATTGAAGAACTTAAATTCAGCACCTACTTCATAAGTCTTTTGAATTTCAGGCTCCAAGAAGAAGTTATTGTTAGAGAAGCCGTAAGCGAATCCACCGCCGCTAGACTGTACAAAATTGAATACAGACTGGTTGGCATAAGGTGCACTTGATCTTGCTGTTTGTGCTAATGAACCTCTCAGTTTAAAGTAGTTCAACACATTACCACTTTTGATGAATGGAAGGATATCAGACATAATAAAACTGATACTTCCGGCCGGGTAGTTATAACTTCTAAACTGTTTAGGGAAAATAGAAGATTCTTCAAAACGGTGTGAGTAGGTAAGGAATGCAAGGTTTTTATAGTTCAAAGCAAACTCACCGAAGAATGCAACCTGACGACTCAACACATAGTTGGGTCCACCATTTCGAATGGCATTGTTCAATCGAATACGAGTAGCAGGATTGGTATTGTTACTATCCATTCCACTGAGATAATTGCCTTTCAACTGAGATCCGGAAACAGCATACATTTCTGTTCTGTAATCCTGCCACATAGTACCAACCATAAAGCGACCGTTGAAGTTTCCTAAACTTTTACGTGCTGTTGCAGTGATGGTATGATTGTATCCTTTGTATTTACGATAGAAGTTATCCTGAAAACCTCTAGCTGTACTTACAATACCACCTCCAAAAGTTGTAGGCAATCTTGAAGAAGACGCAGAGTCCATTACAGAATATCCATCATTGTTATAAGTGTCATATCCAAAACGTCCGGCCACACTCAACCAAGGGAAAGGATTCAGGTTCACTCCCATGGTCATTAGGAAACGATCATTCACATCATATCCTCTGTTAAAGTTGGCATTGAAATAAGGATTATCAAACTCATCATTACCCAAGCGAATCTTTCTGGCATCTTCTGTGAGATATTGACTTGCATCATTATTAGATGGCCATGTCAACAAATTCAACAGATAAGAACCTGCACCACGTTGAGGTTTGTAGTTGGTAGTTCTGATATAGCTAATAGATGGAGCAATATCGATCCATTTATTGATCTTGGTACTATTTGATAAACGAAGATTATACCTTGAGAATTTATTATTGGGAACAACCCCACTCTGATCAAAAGCAGAGCCGGAAAAACGCCATGAAGCATTTTTAGTTCCATAGTCTGCACTAACATTGTGCGTTTGCGCAAAACCGGTTTCAAAGAAATCCTCAACTTGGTTTCTATAAATTCTTTGATCTAAATCATACGCAGGGCCAAAATATCTGAAAACAGTATTATTAGCAATACCATTATCCCCCTGGCTGTATTTATGAGAAACTTCAGGCAGACGAGTCAATTGCTGAATACGAAAACTGTTATCATAGTTGACACTGATCTTACCAACAGCTTTTGCTTTTTTGGTAGTTATCACGATAGCGCCTGAACTAGCCTGACTACCATAAAGCGCCGTTGCTTCCGGTCCTTTCAAGACTGTAACAGACTCAATATCATTAGGGTTGATATCTGAAATACGGTTGGTATAATCCTGTCCACGGTTAGGTTGATCAGAAGCAAGACCGATGGTAGCACCACCACCACTTTCATTCACAGATCCATTATCTACGATCACACCATCCACTACAAATAGTGGTTGGTTACTAAGCGCCATAGAGTTAAATCCTCTCAATACGATAGAAGAGGAAGATCCAGCTTGTCCACCGGTAGGTGTAATGGCCAAACCTGCAACCCTTCCCTGTAAACTGTTGACAAAGTTTTCACGTTGTGCTTCAGCAATTTCTTTACCTGTAACTTTCTGAACAGAGTAACCCAATTCGCGAGGTTTACGTTTGATATCCATCGCTACCACCACTTCTTCCAGTTCGGAAACTTCTGCAGAGAGAGTGATATTCAACTGTGAACCTGATACAGGTACACGTTTCCCTTCATAACCTACATAGGAAATTTGAAGAGATTGCCCGACATTGGCACGGGTGGTGAAAACACCTTTTTCATTGGTTTGAGCAGTGGAAGCAGTTCCAACTACTTTAATGGTTACTCCTGCCAATGGCAACTTAGAAGCAGCATCGGTAATGGTCCCCGATACCGTTTGGCTTTGCGCAAGGATCGCAAGGGGAATAGTGAAGATAAATAGCATAATTACCCTCACCAAGGTTACAAATTTTCTCATTGTTTTTGGTTTTCTAGTAAACGCATAGGGCATTTCTACCCGTGTCGGTTAAGACAAGCAATTCCTGCAAAACAATGCATCAGAAAAAAAATTTAATACCGCAAAAAGCTGCAAAAAAAGATTCTGATTATCGAAAAGCGGAATAATAAAGCAATGTTAAAGTTCTTGTGTGATATTTTCGAATATATTTAATCATATTTTTTTTCACACATCTCCCACAAACTACTTATTTCCGCAAAAAGCTGCATTACTGGCATAAACAGGTAATATCTCTTGGTTTAAAGAGACAAAACCGCTAAAAAACGAATGTTGGGCTACAATGCTGTTTTTGAAAATGGAGGATAACGAGGTTTATAATACCATAATCCCCTTTTGAATGTAAGGAACAAGTTTGGGGTCTGAAGGGTCTAACTCTGTAATGAGGATATCAATCTCTTCCGGTTTACAGACTTGCAATTTTTGTGTCGTATTCAACTTTTCTGAAATGGCCAAAGAAACGGTCTTCTGTGCGCCGCGTATCATCGCTCTTTTTACTTCAATGATCTCCCACTCCAAATCTGTGATTCCATCTGTTGCATCCAGACTGTTGGTACCCAGAAAACAATAATCTGCCCTGATACCTGTCAATCGCTGAATCACTTCTGCACCCACTGAAATCTGTGCGGTCTTTGATAATTTATTTCCTAAAAAGATCACTTCACTATTGGGATGTTCAAGTAACTCTAACGCAATAGGTACACTAACAGTAATAAACGTAGCACTTAAATCAGAGGGTAATGCCTTCACCAGCTCACGGATGGTAGTACCCCCAGACAAAAGAATAAACATACCATCTTTGATCAATTCCACCGCCTTGTAGGCAATCCTCTTCTTTTCCGGTAATGAGTAGATACTACTAGTTTCCAGTGTAAAATGGAATGACTTAGATAAAGCACCACCATGAACTTTGATCAGCTTACCTTCTTCCGCTAATTCCTGAAGATCACGTCTGACTGTATCTTCAGATACATCTAGTTGAACACTCAGATCAGAGGACAATACCTTATTATGGATATTGATTTGCTGTATGATATAAGCTTGTCTTTCTTTCTTAAGCATAGATAAAAATAAGGAAATGCCTGAATTACCAAATTGCATGGTCGCAAAATTGTATTTTCGCCCTGAGGGGAGTGAAAGCTGAAAAGTGAAAAATCAAACATTTCACCTTTCATTTTTCACCTTTCACTTTTCACTTTTGACTTTTCACAACCATGATCTCTCAGAACACCATACAACAAATCTTCAATCGTGTCGATATCATTGATATTGTGGGAGAATTCGTGAAACTCAAAAAAAGAGGTACGAACTACATAGGAAACTGTCCATTTCACAATGAAAAGACACCCTCCTTCACCGTCTCTCCTACCAAAGAGATCTATAAATGTTTTGGCTGTGGCAAAAGTGGTCGTGCGATTGATTTTGTCATGGAGCATGAAAAATACAGCTACCCTGAAGCTTTACGATGGTTAGCTGCGCGTTACAATATTGAGATTGAGGAAACAGAAGCGAGTCCTGAAGTAAAGCAACAGCAACTCATTTCTGAGAGCCTATATGCCATCAATAACTTTGCGCAAAAATTTTTCACGCAACAATTATTCGATACTGATGAAGGAAAAATGATCGCTCTCAGTTATTTGAAAGAGCGCGGTTTCAGAGAAGACATCCTTCATAAATTTCAGATCGGCTATAATCCGGATCACAGAGACGGACTGACCAAAGAATTACTAGCGAATCAATTCAATCGTGAATTACTTCCGAAAAGCGGACTTAGCGCGATCAGGAATAATGAGGAACTAGTTGACAACTATCGAAATCGAATCATCTTCCCTATTCATAGCAATACCGGGAAAATCATTGGTTTTGGCGCACGTGTGATCGGCAAGAGTGATCGTGGCCCTAAATATATCAACACTCCGGAAAATGAGATCTATGTCAAGAGTAGGATCTTGTATGGTCTTTATCAGGCTAGAATGGCCATTGATAAAGCAAAAGAATGTTTACTCGTAGAAGGATATACAGATGTCGTAAGTCTTCACCAAGCTGGTATTGAAAATGTTGTTGCCAGTGGAGGTACTTCTTTAACAACTGATCAAATCCGACTCATCAAAAAATACACCGATAACCTTACCATTATTTATGATGGCGATAGTGCTGGTGTAAAGGCAGCATTACGGGGTTTGGATATGGCTTTGGAAGAGGGTTTGAATGTACGACTGGTATTGATCCCAGACAATGAAGACCCCGATAGTTATGTCAATAAAGTAGGTGTTACCGCTTTCAATGATTTTGTTGCAAGATCTAAAAAGGACTTCATCATTTTCCAGTTGGAAGTCATGCTCAAAGAAGTAGGCTCTGATGTTAGCAAGAAGAGTGCTGTTGTAAATCAGGTAGCCGAAACACTGAGTAAGATCAATAAGGCAGAAGATTTTACTCGACAACAAGATTATATTCGTCAATGTTCCTCACTTTTAAAGATAGATGAAGCAGGACTTACGAATCTTGTCAATAAATACAAGCGAGATAAAATCTCAAAAGAGGAAAAGAAAGGGCTTGCACAAGAAGAATTCAATCAACAACTAAAACAGGCTGAACAACCGGAAGATGTACTTGATGACACAAGCCGTCTTCTTATCCAAGATGAAGCACATGAACGCAATATTCTACGTGTGTTGCTTGAGTATGGTCTTCGCTCATGGGATGAAACAAATAATGTAGCAGATTACATTTTTTCAGAGTTAGAGCATTTTCATTTTGAAACACCTATTCTTGAAAGAGCATTTGAGGAATATAAAGACGCCTATCACAAAGGCTTGGAACCTACTACCAAATCTATGCTCTATCATGATGATGAAAATATCAGGAATCTGATCATCAGCATTTCTGTAACTCCTTTTGAATTGAGTCAAAAATGGGATGAAGTATTGGAAGGGATGAATATTGTGAATCGAGACACTAGCAGGCAGGATGTGATCATGAGTATTTATTTCTACAAATTAAGAAGGATCAAAAAAATGATCGAAGAAAATCAAAGAGATATTGAAAGTGCCTCAATGGATGACTTCAAAAAACTATTGGAGATACATAAAGAACTAAAAGAAACAGAACAACAAATAACTAACCAACTAGGAACCGTAATTATTAAGTAAGGAGTGAAAAGTGAAAGGTGAAAAGTGAAAAAACACCCTTTCACTTTTCACCTTTCACTTTTCATTTTTCACTTAACCTGTCAACCATGTCCACCGTTTACACCAAAAAAGTAGAAGTAAGATGGAGTGATCTAGATCCGAATTTTCATTTACGTCATTCGGTTTATTACGACTGGGGAGCATATGTACGTATGTCCTTTATGACAGAGAATGGTATTACACCTTCTCTATTGCAGCAATACCATATCGGTCCAATCATATTTAGAGAAGAATGTGTATTCAAAAGAGAGATCGGGTTCAATGATAATGTTACACTTTCATTGCACTTGTGTAAGTCTACACGTGATATGAGTCGCTGGAGCATGAAGCATGAAGTATGGAAAAACGAGGATACACTAAGCGCCATCATTCAAATTGATGGTGCATGGTTGGATACACATAAAAGAAAACTTGCTGTACCTCCTGACAGTTTCATAGCAATATTCAACACCATCCCGAAAAGTGATGATTTCATTTGGACGGATGGTCAATAAACCTATAAAGTTTTGGGTTGCAAAGCTTCATTGATCGCTTTCTTTAACCATGACACTGTTCCTGTACCATATCCTGAAGTATGAAATGACACTTTGCCTTCCTTATCAAGCACTACATGTGTTGGGAATAAATTGATCCCATATTGGGAAGCCACATAAGAACCTCCATCGACAATACCATAATCAAATGGCATTTCCTTTAAAAACTCTTTGAGCTCATAGGACTTATCCAAAGCCACTGCGAGAAAAACAATATCTTCTCTGCCTTTATAAGACTCAACCATTGTATTCAAATGAGGTATCTCCATTCGACAAGGCGGACAATTGATAAACCAAAAATTCAAAACCACAACTTTCCCTTTTAACTCTTTTAAGACATATTTCTTACCATCCATTGTCACCAGTTTGGCACTTGAAATAGTATTACCTGTTTTGAAAAATTTACTTTCCTGAGGCTTGGGTGCTTTTGCGTCACGTGCTGCTTTTTCTGATTCACTCAATCTGACCAAAAGAAATTCAATTGGATTGGCATTGGGATCTATGATACGAATGCTATACTCGCCTGTTTGTAAAAGCTTTTGCCAAATAGCATATGGATACACCATTCCTGAAGAGTCTTTGATAATAGAGGACGCATTCAGTGTAATCTTTGGAGGGGCAGATTGCGCCGACAGGAATAGAAATGCGAATGAACATACAAAGGTTCCAAGGATTTTCATAGATACAATTTTCTAATATTAAGATAATTGCTTTTGCGGAATAAAAAAAGTCCTTACGTAGTACGCAAGGACTTTATGAAATGAATTTGCTAAGAGATTAATATTCCCAATGGAAAGAAGCACGTGCAGTTTTTACATTTCTGCGCACTTTCCAGAGGTCAATGGCTCCAAAAGGAGCGCTTTCAATTGCTTTTTTGGTGTTGATCACATCAACAGCTACAGTTTCTTTAACCTCTCTTACTAGTTCTTTCAGTTCTTCTGCTTCTAATTGTACAATAGAAGGCATGACATTACTCTTCATAATATTTCGTTTTATTCTTTACAATAAAATTCAGTTGAGCAGAATCAGGGGGAAATGTAGTCAATCGTTGGTGCAGTAATCAAAGCAAACCCGCGAGATGTTATTACCTGCTCATTTTCAGGGTGCAAAAGTACAGCGTTTTATTTTCATAGAAAAATAAAACTGTCAATTAGTTGTTAATTCGGTTCTTACGCGTGCTGAGTGGCGATATCAGGTGTTGATTGGTCAGTTAATGGTACCGCTCCTCTGTTTTTGCGTACAATCCGTGAATACAAACTGATTTCTCTATCAAAAAGAAAGCGAAAAAACAGTTTGGTCCATGATGTATGATAGGCCAATGAATTATAAAATCCGGGAGCAGTTTCTCGAATAGCAGGCAAACGATTCCAAGGAATAGATGGAAAATCGTGATGTTCATTATGATACCCCACATTGAAAGCAACATGATTCAAAACGCCATAATAACTATAGGTTTCCTGTTCTCCATGTGTCAGATAATGTTCTTGTATCCATCTCGCACCTAAGGGATGAAGACCTACTGAAAAGAAAAAGCTCAATACAAGAAAGATCAAAGCTTTAGGACCCCATAAAAAAGCTATACCTCCAACAAAAATGATCTGCACGATCCAATTCAATGCGATCCATCCGTCAAATGGTTTGATCTCTTTCAATCTAGATATCCTGAAGAGTTGGAAGAAAGGATAAAACAATAACCAGATCACTTTTCCAATAAAATAGTGATTGATGAGTTTGGCTTCCCAATGATTGGGCAGATCCCCATCCAATTCATGTACACCCTGAAAAGAATGGTGTTTAATATGATAACGTTCAAATGATACTGAACTAGGAAAAATCAATGGGATGTTCGCCAATATACCAGATAATCTATTCGCTATCGGCGACTTAAAGATCAATCGGTGTGAACATTCGTGAATCATCACAAACAAAGCATGATCCGCAAAAGCACCTAACAGATAGGCGGCTGCAATCACTGCCCACCAGGGTTGATCAGACAATAAAAAAGCACCTACCAGTTGAAATAGCACCAATCCAATGATCGGAAGGATGGTGTAGGGATTTTTTCCGATGAGGTTTCTGATCTGAGGATGTTCCTTCAAAATGGTTTTAGTACGGCCGCGATGTGGCTCCGGTGTCTGTGAATAGACAAAGTTAGTTTTGGTAGCAGTCATGAGCCAATATAGGTCTAAATCGTTATAAACCAATAAATTGTTAAGTAAGCTATTTCATCGCTTAAAAAGACAGATTTGATGAATTATGTATTGAATTCATATCACCGACTTACCTTTACACAAAAAAAGATTGAAATACGTTTTATTAATAGCCGCATTTTGGATCAGCGCCTGTTCTACAAAAGAACAGAACTATACTCCGGCAGAAAATGCCCTTGATGCGGGGAGAGAGTTCATCGATGCCTGCTTAAAAGGCGACTTTTCAAAAGCCAAGTTTTATATGCTGGATGATAGTACCAATACCGGGCATTTGAATCGTGCTGAGACAAAATTCAGAAACCTGGATAAAGAGGGCAGACAACAACTGAGAACTGCATCTATTAACATTAGTGAGGTTAGTGATATCGATACAGTACAAACCATCATTTACTACAGTAACTCCTTTGACCAACAGCCTTTAAAGATAAAAGTGATCAAACGAAAAGAGATATGGCTGGTTGATTTTAAGTACACATTTAATCCAAACCTGTAAGTTCGGCAGTAAATAAAGCAATCTATCATGCAACAAAATGTTCTCCATCCCTGGCACGGTGTTCACTATGGTGAAAATGCCCCAAGAATCGTTAATGCTGTAATCGAGATCCCACAAGGATCACGCTGTAAATATGAAATCGATAAAACAACCGGTTTACTGAAACTGGATCGTGTAATTTTCTCGTCCTTCTACTACCCTATCAATTATGGATTTATCCCCCAATCATATGGCGGTGATAAAGACCCATTAGATATTCTGGTGATCACTTCATTATCCGTTCAGCCTTTGACACTCATGGATGCTAAAGTGATAGGTGTTATGCAAATGATCGATGGCGGTGATCCAGATGATAAGATCATTGCGGTGGCAGCAACCGACCCGGGTGTAAATCATTATAACAATATCGAGGAATTGCCGAAGCACTTTTTTGATGAACTCAGACACTTTTTTGAAGAATACAAAAAGTTAGAGAACAAGTCTGTTGTGGTTGAAGATTTTGGAGATAAAGCAAAGGCGTTAAGTATTGTTGAAGAAGCCATTGATTTTTATAAAAAGAATTTCGGCAATAAATAAACAACATGAACACAACCACCATCATTCTGCTCATTATCATTGGACTTGCTGCGGGTTTCTTAAGCGGTTTGGTGGGTATCGGAGGGGGAATCATCATTGTACCATCACTCGTGCTATTGTTAGGTTTTACACAGAAACAGGCTCAGGGCACTTCATTAGGCATCATGCTCCTGCCCATTGGAATTCTGGCAGTGATCCAATACTATAAACAGGGCTATCTGAACGTAAACTATGTACTCATTGTGGCTTCCGCTTTTGTTGTAGGCGGATTGTTGGGTAGTAAACTGGCTTTATCACTGAGCGATGAAAAAATGAAGAAAGTATTTGCTATTATCTTATTCCTGATCTCACTTAAAATGCTCTTTTTTGATAAGACTCCTGAAAAGAAAAACAATTTACCGGATCATCAAGCCACAGTTGTCGAAAAAAAGAATAACAAAGGCTGAAATGAAATGATTCAGCCCTTATCTTTGCCAAAATTTATAACAAATGGAAGCAAAACCATCCACTGCTAAATATTGGGCTCTCTGCTTTTTCTGGTTAGCCGCAATGATCACTTTATTGTTCGTGTATCGTGAATTTTTCTGGCTGGCACTTCCCGGCACTGTTACTTATTTCGCTAAAGCAATGGATATCATGTAATCCATTCAACATAGTTCAATAAAAAAAGCAACCTATACGGTTGCTTTTTTTATTGGTATCGTTTGATAATCCTTAATGCATGTGTACGTTGACCGGTTTTACTGTGTACGATCCCCATATTATCAATGCTATCTATTCTCACTTGTCCCGATGCATGAATGATCTGATTAGATGAAAGTAAAATGCCTACGTGTGTGATCTTTCCTTCTTCATTATCAAAAAAAGCAAGATCTCCGCAACGTGTTTCTTGAAGAAAACCTACCGACTCCCCCAATGCCGCTTGCTGATAAGCATCTCTAGGTAATGCAATTCCAAAGAAACGATATACTTGTTGTGAGAACCCACTACAGTCTATTCCTGAAATGGATCTACCTCCCCATAAATAGGGCGTATTGAGATACAATTTCGTTATTTCATGAATCGTCTTCTCGTCAAAAACAGCATTTTGGGTATCCCATATATTCCCATCATACTGAAAAGTGTATCCACCCCATGATTGATCTTTGAGTAAACCCAATGGAGTACCTGCACCTATGTGCATTAAAGTTCCATCAACCAGTAGCCTATTGGAATGATCGCGGCTTAGTAATGAGGATAGTTCATTGTTTGGCAATTCGTCTAACACAGCAAGTTGACTTCTTTGACACCAGCCTTCATATTCATCATACAGTGATCGTACTTTTAAAAAGTCTGTTGTTGATTCTAAAACAACTGCTGCTTCCCCCATCAACAACTGACTAACCATTTCACTTCGATGAGAAGACTGTTGTCTCATTGGACAAACTGCTACTATAGGAACAACATATGACATGAGATTCTTTTTGTGGTCAAGATATGGAAATTTGAAGGTTGGGCATCTAATAATAAATACCTATTTTGAATTGTGCATTCTGAAAAGTATTCCCATATCAGCGATACAGAATTACTGGAACGTTTTTATTTAGACGGGGACAATGAATGGCTGGGAATATTGCTAGAACGATATACTTATCTTCTCTTGGGTGTTTGCATGAAATACCTCAAAAATGAGGAAGAATCGAAAGATGCAGTGCAACAGATATTCCTCAAAGCGATCACTGAGTTGGCAAAATACCGGGTCGCTTATATCAAAAGCTGGCTTTACATGATAGCCAAGAACCACTGTTTAATGAAGTTACGCGACAAGCATGTTTTTGTATCGGCAGAAACGCAAAAAGACCTCACAGCTACTGAAACTGATAAGCAGGGATTCTTAGAAAAAGAGCATAGTCTTACACTACTAGAGCAAGCACTAGAAGAATTGAACGAAGAGCAGAAAACATGCGTAACTTTATTCTATCTCCGCAAAATGAGTTATCAGGAAATTGTAGATCAGACAGGATATACTTTGCTACAGGTAAAAAGTCATATTCAAAACGGGAAAAGAAATTTGAAAATCGCTGTTGAAAAGAAAATGAAACAAAACTGAATGACCGATCTAAAAGACATATTGCATCAGGATGAAGAAATGAGTCAAGAAGAGCTTCTTCGCTATCTTGAGGGGAATCTTACGCCTGAAGAACGGTTCGCCATTGAGAAAAAAATGGCTGATTCTGTTTTTATTAATGATGCGGTAGAAGGTCTTCAGGAGTTTCAGGATAAACAAAAACTACAGCAATACGCTGCACAGCTAAATCTTCAACTGAAAAAACAGACTGCAAAAGAAAAGAAACGAAAACTAAAGAAAGGTATCAAAGATCAAAACTGGGTACTGATCAGTATTGTAACGATTCTTTTGCTTTGTGTTCTCGCCTACCAGGTCATTCGCATGTTTTACGCCGGGCGATGATCATTGTCTGCATAATCTTTGTATGAGCGCTGCATGCTCAGGAAATTCGTCCATCAATTGTTGTGCTTTTGCCAACTCAAAATCAGCAAAATCAAAAGCTGGTGCAACCGTACAACCTACCAATGAAAACGAGCCTCCGAGAGCCGTTTCAGATGCAAACCAACAACCAGCAGGTACTACGAACTGGTAGACTGTTCCTTCCCGATTTCCCAGGCTAATGGTCTCGAGTTTTCCATTAGGGTAAATTACATGAACCCATAAAGGATCACCATCATAAAAATGCCAGCATTCATCACTTTTGATTCGATGAAAAGCCGAATAATTACCTTTTTCCAGTAAAAAATAAATGGCTGAAGAGAAATATCTATCACCTGAAAAACGATCAGGCAAATGATGATGAGAATAGGTTTCAATACTCTTATATGTCTCCTTGTAAAAACCTCCTTCAGGATGAGGCATCAGACCAAAACGTTCAATGAGTAAAGCGACAGTAGGATGCATGTACAAATATCAGGTAATCAGTATCAGTTTTTGTGGTAATGAAAAATATTCTGCTTTAATTTTTTCAAGGTTCTCTTTTTTGTTGAAGAGATCATAGTATTCATCAATATTAATGTGTTTGTTTTCTTTGTTTACATACACAGGACCGGATACAGAACTATCCATTTCATTCTCAAATTGAACTGTACGTACAACACCGCTTACCACAGCATTCTCCTTTAGCATACATTTATTTTTACAGATCACATTGCCTTCTACAAGCCCTCCTATTACGATCTCATGACAAAGAATATCGCCACTAACCGTGGCTTTACTATCAATGATCACCTTATTGTTACAAAAAATGATGCCTTTAAAATCACCCTCAATACGAATAGGTGAAATGGTACGAATGATGCCAAAATAAAAACCGCTATCGTGACTGGGAAAC
>OGVO01000080.1_pt1 | contig 16619 bp, 16 predicted proteins | sample 1575771 | NCBI WGS metagenome assembly OGVO01 (sample SAMN07581527, study PRJEB24739) | freshwater metagenome | place: Singapore | collected 2015-01 | reverse complement strand
AAGGCGCCAAATAAAATTAAGACGGCAATCACAATACCAATGAGGTCTTTATCCAGTATGTACATGTAAAACCCTAAACCTTCGAGACTCAGCGTATGAATAGCGATACATTTCCAGGTCGTTTGTGTAACCACACAAAAAACCGTTTACAAATATCGGACAAGCTGAAGCGTCGTGAATTTCCTTTGTTTGAAAGGCGATTTGTCTGGCTAGATTGTGGACTTTATCGGAATAACTTCTCATTTGACTTCCTCCATTTCTTGCTTATGTAAACCAATGTAACCCCATATTTCGTAACGCACAAGTGCGATCGCCTAACTTTACAGAACCCTTACAATCTCATTTTGAAAACCATAGATAGATTGCTTTGAGTAAATACGGGGAGAGTGCGATCGCCCCAGGCTAAACGACAAATCCCCTCATGCAACGAATCACAGAGGGGATTTGTTTTAGGGTGCGATCGCTACTTAAATAAAATCTGTAGCAAGTAATCAATGGTTTTTTGTTGAGCAATATATGATCCTACTACTGGCAATAACTATACGATGAAAGTTGGAAAAACACAAGTAGATCAAACTTGGGCAACTTTAATAATTTTTAACAAAAGTTTTCAAGCAGAATCTATTTTTAAGCTAGCACAGCATGTTATAGACAATTATAGATATTATAGTCTGCTGTATAACTTTAAAGATTTTCCAATTCGAAACGACTATGCATTTAGTATAGCGTGTCATTTGTTGGGAGGGTATGGTCAACGTAAGTTTGACATAGTAGGATATAATTTATGCAACTGTGATTTTCAAACTCATGTAAAACAGATTGATCAAAACAGCGTCTTAGTAACATATAAAAAAGAAAATAAAACAGATGTTATGAGAATAAAGTCAGACGTTCATATTCAAGACAAAGTAAGCTTATTTGAGGCAATCGATGAATAAGCAAGGCATGGGATTTATCACAGTTGCATGTAATACTGCGGACGTAGATTATCTAAGACTAGCTGCTAATTTAGCAGAAAGTATTAAAGATACACAAAGTGTCAAGAATGTTAGCGTAATTACGAATGTTCAACAGATAGAACCAAAATACAATAACTTGTTTGACAAAATTATTATTGTAGATGATCAAGGGTATGATGCTGAATGTCGAGTTTGGAACAGCACGCCTTATAAACAAACTATTAAGATTGAAGCTGACATGATAGTGCCTGCTAGTATTGATCACTGGTGGCAAATATGCGATGAAAAAGATGTAGTATTAACCAATCGAGTATACACATATTGGCATGAAGTGATTACCAATCGTTCTATGCGTAAATTATTTGACGACAACGATCTGCCAGATGTGTATAGCGGTGTATACTATTTTCGAACTAGTAGAGATTCAAAAAGATTCTTTTTAATTGTAAATCAAATTTTTCAAAATTGGAACTACTTCAAAAACATTTTAAAAAACTGTAGATACGATCATCCTGTTACAGATGAAGTATTTGCGATTGCTGCTAAAATATATGGAATAGAAAATTGCACAATTAATAATACTATTCCTAGTTTTGTTCACATGAAGAATCGTTTACAAAACATACCTTCAGATGATAAATGGTATAACTATGTTTATTACGAGCCAAGTCAGAAAAGCATTGGCTTATATAAACAGTTCTTACCGATACATTATCATGACAAACAATTCATCTGAACAAATATTACAACAGATATTAGAACTTATTCCTAATACCCCTCCTGCTGATCCAGTAGAATTTCGTGCATATTATGATCCAACCAACGGACAGATTATTTGCTTTAGTCAAGAAAAGTTGGACAAGCCTTATTGTTTAATAAAAGAACAATGGTACAATACATTTAGACCTGATCTATTTTATGTTGAGAACAATCAAGTGTATCAAAAGGATATAGCTAATATCAACAAGATTAGATTGAAGAAAGGGTCAACATATGCTACACTTAAAGGTGATATGCAGTTTGCAGTAGACAAACACAGCAAATTTGATAAAGATTACTGGGACCAACGTGAATAACATTGATGTTTCTGAATTAGATTGTATCTACCTAAGCTATGACGAGCCGCGAGCCGATGAGTTTTGGGCGCAACTGCGGGCTAACATACCATGGGCTAAAAGAATACACGGCGTAAAAGGTAGCGATGCTGCTCACAAAGCAGCAGCACAAGCAAGCGAAACAGATAGATTTATTCTAATCGACGGTGATAATATTCCCAACTATTCGTTTTTCAATGAACAGTTGCGTTTAGGTCCAACCAATGATAACTGCGTTTTTAGATGGCGAGCCAAAAACATAATTAATGACTTAACTTATGGTAATGGCGGTATTAGTTGTTGGACTAAAGAATTTGCCATGAACATGCGTACACACGAAGCTACGGATGGCAGTGATGCTACAATGGTAGAGTTTTGCTACGATCCTAAGTATTGGGCCATGCATGACACTTACAGTACAACTTATCCCAATCAAAGTCCATACCATGCATGGCGTGCTGGCTTTAGAGAAGGTGTTAAACTTTGTTTAGATAGAGGTCGTAGATTATCGCTTGCTGATTTTGAAAATACTTGGCAAGGCAATAGACATAATCTTGAAATATGGTGTACAGTCGGGCGTGATGTTGAATACGGTGAATGGGCAATTCAAGGTGCGAGACGTGGTGCTTACATGACCATGTTTCATGAAAGTTGGGATTATACAGAAGTAAGAGATTTTGACAAACTAGCTGAAATTTGGAAGCTGTTGTCAAACACAGACAATCAAGCAGACAGTTTTAATCACGCTTATTATCTAAATAATCGTTTAGGATTAAACATTGTAGAGCTAGACGCTAAACAAAGTGCTTGGTACAAACAACATCAACGTGTTTATGAAAACATTGACATTATGTTGCCTGAAAGAGAATATAAGAAAGTGATCAATGACGCAGCAAGATCCATCCGGCGATAAAACTACTGCTAACCAAGATGGCACATTAAACAGTCAGTTCATGTCTGCCGCAGAACAAATGCGACAGCAACTTGGCGATTCGCTATGTTTAGCTAAGTGGATGCAAACAAGCTTGCACCTAACAACAGGTCATACTAACAGTTGTTATCATCCTCCTGTACATAAGATAAACATCAATGATATTGCCAATAACCCCAGTGCATTACACAATACTGAACACAAAAAAACACAAAGAGCCAGGATGCTCAATGGAGAGAGACCTCAAGAATGTAGCTACTGTTGGCGAGCAGAAGCAACAGGAAATCTCAGTGACAGACACTATAGATCAGGTGAACCTTGGGCTGCTGAAGCGTTTGAACAAATTAAGGCTAACGATCCGTTAACATGGGACGTTAATCCCACATATGTAGAAGTAAATTTTAGTAATGTATGTAACCTAAAATGTAGTTATTGCAGCCCGCAATTCAGCAGCACATGGGCACAGGAAGCAGCAAAGTACGGTGCTTATCCTACCAAGCAAAATCATAATGATCCTTCATTTTTTACTGGCAATCGTTATGTGATTCCAAACAAAGATCATAATCCTTATCTTGAAGCATTTTGGAAATGGTGGCCAACTTTATATCCTCAGCTAAAACATTTTAGAATGACTGGGGGTGAACCAACCATGGACAAGAACACATACAAAGTTTTTGATTATGTATTGGCCAATCCCAAACCTGACCTGCATCTTAATACTACAAGTAACTTCAGTCAAGAGTCTGTAGTATTCGACAAGTATTTGGATTATGTTCGACGCTTGTGTGAAGGTGAAAACATTGAACATTTTATGCAGTTTGTTAGCTTGGACACATGGGGTCAACAAGCTGAATACATACGCTATGGTATGGATTTTGAATTAGTAAAACATAATATAGAAAGATTTTTAACAGAAATACCAGGTAAGAATAGTCTTACATTTATTATAACTGTAAGCAATCTTGCTATACCCAACATACGTAAGTTGTTGGAGTATGTGTTAGAGCTACGAGCCGCACATAGTAAAACTTATCAGCGAGTTTGGTTTGATACTCCTATGTTATATCAACCATTATGGCAAAGTCCTAAAGGCATGCCTGCTGCTTATCAATGGCATCTACAGCAAACAGTTGATTGGATGAAACTGTTGCCTGAAACAGCAGACAATCGTTTTCACGGTTTTAAAGATTATGAAGTACAACGACTACAGCGTATAGTTGATCAAATGGATCCAAAAGGATATCAATTTGCTGAGTGGGTAAAGTCAGATTTCTATAAATTCTTTAGTGAACATGATCGTCGACGTGGCACTAATTTTGAGCAAACATTTCCTGAAATGCTAGAATGGTGGAATGAGTGCAAGTATTGGAGTGAAAATGCGCAGCAAAAGAAATGATGAAAGTTTTCTAGAATACAAGAAACGTGTACTGGATACTAAAAGTGCTAGTTTTTGCGGCGCTAAATGGTACAACGCTACTATATGGTTAGGCAGTGGACAAACTACAAGTTGTCACCATCCTTTGCCACACGCTATTCCGGTTGAACAGTTGGCAGTAAATCCCAGTGCTATTCACAATACTGATCAAAAAAAGCGGGAACGTGCTATGATGCAACAAGGCGAACGTCCTCGAGGTTGTGAATATTGTTGGCGCATTGAAGATACAGATAGTAATGCTATCAGCGATAGACCATATAAAAGCATGATATACACTGAAGAGGAGCTATCCCTTGCTTATACCATTCCTAGTAATACTGATGTGGGGCTGCGTACTCTTGAGATTGCATTTGATCGCACTTGCAACTTTGCTTGTAGCTATTGCAATCCTGCTTTTTCAACTACTTGGGTAAAGGATATTAAACAAAATGGACCTTACCGAGATCTTACTAGCGATGGTCGTAATCATTTTACTCATGAGCATAGCCATAGTCAACTTTATCGTGTGGGTGAAACAAACCCATATGTGGAAGCGTTTTTCAAATGGTGGGAGATTGAACTTAAAGATACCTTAAGAGAATTGCGAATTACAGGCGGAGAGCCTACAATGTCAGCAGACTTTTGGCGTTTGATTGATTGGTTTAAAGATAATAAGAGTAATGTTAAATTAGCCATAAACAGTAATCTTGGAGCTAAACGAGAACTAATAGATAGATTAATAACAGCAAGCCATGACATCCCACATGTAGAACTCTATACCAGCTGTGAAGCAACAGGTACTGCTGCTGAATATATTCGTGACGGTATAGTGTGGCGAGACTGGATTGACAACGTCAACAGGCTGATCGAAGAAGGAAACTTCAAAGCCCTACATGTTATGGCAACTATTAATGCTTTATGTTTACCTAATATCACTAACTTTCTCGACATGATTATGGTAAGCAAGGAACAGTACGGTCGTAATTGGCCCACTGTTACTCTTAATATTCTTCGCTTCCCTAGCTTCCAAAGTCCATGTGTATTACCTAATATAATTAAACATGATGTAATTAAGAGTTTGATAGGATGGTATTCTAAGAACGCTGAAAGTCCATTACTTCATGACATGGAACGCGAACATATACTAAGACTTATAAAGTATCTTGGTGAAGTTCAAACACCACATGAAGGCGCAAGTCCTAAAGCTGAACTAGAAAAAGATTTTAAAAAGTTCTATATGCAATATGATGAACGTAGAAATAAAGACTTTTGCAAGGCATTTCCTACATTAAAAGATTGGTATAATGGTATACAATTATAATAGTAAAGAACCTATCAAAATTAAAAAAGAGCAAATGACTGAACGTCAGCAACAGCTGATTTTTGAAAGTGATTCTTTTTGTATACTACCATGGATACACTTACATAGCTTCCCAACTGGTGAAGCTTATCCATGCTGTATGACAGAAATGAAAAACACTGTAGGTAATACAAACAAACAAAGTCTAACACAAATTTGGAACGACGCTCCAATGAAAGACATTCGTCGTTCCATGTTGGATAATAAAAAAGTAGAAGGATGCCGACGTTGCTATGAACAAGAACAGTCAGGCTTCTTCAGTATGCGACTAAGCAGTAACAAACATTTTGGACATCATATTGCAGAAGTAGATAAAACATACAGTGACGGAGCATTGCCTAGACTTAACTTAAATTATTGGGATATTAGATTTAGTAATCTATGTAATTTACGTTGTCGTACTTGCGGACCTATTTTTAGTAGCAATTGGTATGACGATCAAGTTAAACTAGTAGCTGCTGAAGGCAATGACAGTGAACATTGGCGCAAGCATAATACTCGCATATCTTTTGCTGGCAGAAGTGAAACTGATATGTGGGAACAACTAAAAGATCAAATTGATAATCTTGAACAAGTTTATTTTGCAGGTGGTGAACCTCTTATAATGGAAGAACATTATAAGCTGTTGAATGAATTATTAAAGCGTGGTAGAACTGATGTAAGATTAATTTATAATACTAACTTTACCGAGCTACGTTATAAGAAACAAAATGTATTAGAAATATGGAAAGAATTTGCCAGTGTTTCTATTGGCGCAAGCTTAGATGCCATGGGCACAAGAGCAGAATATATTCGTAAGAATTGCGAGTGGGACCAAATTGAACGTAATCGCGAAGCCATGCTAAACATTTGTCCAAAGGTAGATTTTTATATAAGTCCTACTGTAAGCATATTAAATGCATGGCATATCAGTGATTTTCATCGTGATTGGGTCACAAAAGGTTTTCTAAAACCTCAAGATTTAAATGTTAATATTCTTCAAGATCCAGAATACTATAGAATTGATGTACTAAGTGCTAGCTATAAAGAACAAGTAAAACACAAATGGCAAGAACATTTAGAATGGCTACGACCACTAGACAATTTAACTCGTGCTACAACAGGTTTTGAAAGTGCAATTAAGTTTATGATGTCAGATGACAAGTCACATTTACAGACTAAGTTTTGGGATCGTACAAATAAGTTAGATAAGATTAGAAATGAAAATATAGTTGAATATATACCGGAGTTACAACATGAGCAAGCTTTGTATTCTACCATGGGTTAGTATTGAAACTAGTCCATTGGGAGACATTAGACCATGTTGTCTTTCAATTGATGCAATACCTAATGTAAATCTAAATAATACTAGCCTTACACAAGCATTTAATAGCGATTACATGCAGAACTTACGTCAGCAATTTATTAATGGCGAGCAGCCTGCTACTTGTAGACGTTGCTGGGACGAAGAAGCTGCTGGACGTACCAGTAAACGTATGAACAGCTATTATCGTTTGAAACATCTAATAGCAGATGTAGACTTTACTAAAACAGTCAGTGAAGATTTAATCTTTCTTGATTTAAAACTTGGTAATATCTGTAATCTCAAATGTCGTATTTGCGGAAGTTATAGCAGCAGCAAGTGGGCACAAGAAGAAATGGATATCTACCCTAAAAATGAAACAGCAAAAAACAATTTAATTCAAGGCCGTTGGCCTCGAGAAAACAAACTATTTTGGGAGGACTTAAATGACGTGCTGCCCCACATACGGTACATGGAATTTACCGGAGGAGAACCTTTTCTTATCGATGAACATTTTGATTTGTTACAACAGGCTGTGGATAGAGGCCTGGCAAGAAACATTGAAATTCACTATAACACAAACACTACCACTGTGCCACGCAGGGGTTTGGAACTTTGGCCGCACTTCAAATTAGTTGAAATTGCCCTAAGTATTGATGACATTGGTGAACGATTTGAATATCAGCGTTATGGCACACGATGGGAACAGACTGTTAGCAATCTTGAAGTGTTTAAGAAACTAAAAGCTCAACATAAGAACATTACTCTTCAAATATGTCTTACAGTTAATGTACAGAACATTTATTACCTCGATCAATTAGTACAATGGGTTGAACAACAGAATTTTGATTTTGTTTACTTTAATGTACTACATGATGTTTGGTATTTCAGTGTACGTAGTTTAAATGATCGTGCTAAACAAATGATTACCGACAAGTTCAGTAAGCTACAACTTCCATACCAGCAGGACATTGATGGAGTGATAAACTTTATGAATCAGGGGCAAGGTAGTGATTGCAGTGAGCTTGTTAAAGTTTTACGCAATAGCGATATACAGCGTAAACAAAACTTTGCCAACAGTCATCCTGAAATAGCAGAGGCCATTGGTTATGAATGATTTTTGTCTTGCACCATGGACTCATACTTACATTAGCCCGCAAGGAGAACGTAGACTTTGTTGTGCCAGTCGCGAACCTGCACAGAACTTTAAGCAGTATATCGACACTGACGCAGGCACAGGTGCTTTTCAACCGTTGACGCTAAAAGAATGGTGGAACAGTGAACATGTTAAATCTATTCGAAGTAAATGGTTACAAGGGCAAATACCTGATGCGTGTGAAGTATGCGATAAAAAGCTGCTAAACACAAATGTATATAAAGATTACTTTGGACATTTGTTTGGGCATTTAAGACAGCAGGCTATTGATTCAACTGATGCAGATGGGCATACAACCATGGAACCAATTAGTTGGGATTATCGTTATAGCAACATCTGTAATTTTAAATGTCGTATGTGTGGCGACATGCTCAGCAGCTCTTGGGAAAGCGAAGCAGTCAACAATCAAATGGTTGATCTAAACAATCCTAAAAACAATTGGCTTAAACCCAATAACAGACAACTAATAAAAGAATTTGTTAGCAATACAGTAGTTCCTGAATTTATGAATGCCGTTGAAGCAAAGTCAGTGCGAGAAATTTATTGGGTAGGTGGAGAGCCTTTACTGTATCCAGAACATTGGCAAGCTATGCGGCGAATAATCGATTTAGATTATGCAGATCAAGTAAAAGTGCGCTATAATACTAACCTAAGCCAAATAAATTATAAAGGTTCCAACTTATATGATCTTCTCGACAGATATCAGCACTGGGAAATCTGCGCTAGCTTGGATGGCACTAGAAGCATTGGTGAGTACATCCGTACTGGTCTTGACTATAGTTCTTGGCTTGCTAATTTTAAAATGGGTATGGAGCGTCAGAAGTCTCGTCGGCAGATGCGTATTGATTTCACTCTTACTTTACCTGGCATGGTTGAAATCCCACGTATTGTACATTTGGCTCGCGAGCTTGATGTTTATCTCCTTAGCAAAGTGGTATTTGCTTTTAGTAACGATATTGCATTAAGTCCACTGGCATTGCCTAGAGGTATATTAATTGCTTGGATAGAACACATACAAGAACAAATTAAGCCTATGATTAACTCAAACACAAAAAGCATGTGGGACCTATTAGAACAATTAAAAACACGCCAGACATTTACAGAGCAGTATGGCGCTGTACAAGCTGCCAACGGTATTGCTAAAGGTAAACAGCATTTACTTAAACTAGAACAGATAAGATCACATGAGCTTACAATGGATAGTATCTTAGCTGAATTTGATATGGCACAAGCTTGGTGGAGATCAATTTGACCGTTGTAATGACCTTACGTAATCCTGTTACTAAAAAAGACTTGTTGCCTATCTACATAGAGCCTAATGACAGTGAATTGGCTTTTGACTGGCAGGTTGCATTAGTGGATGAGTTGAAAAAAAGCAGTCATTTAGAAAAGAACTATTGTTGGCATGGCTGGCCTGATACTCAGCGTGATTTAAAGTATCTTTGCCAAGAACTTAATCGACATATTGAACGAGTTAACTGCGGCTTAAAAACTGAGTATGAACATATCGAAACAGTTGAGTGGGAAACTGTAATGCTGCCTTTCACAGGCATTAATGAAGATGGCAAGCGAGGCGGCGGCGTCAATCATGACGTTATGAACAAAATACATAATCATTTTGAACATCTTCAAGGCACAGTAGGCAATTTAAGCGAACATTATAAGCAAGCTGATCCTATTACAAAATACAGCATTAGACAGCTGAATAATCTGTGTCATGAAATCGAAACACTATGTCTAAGTTTACGTAAAAAGTTTTACACTCCAGAGTGGATTAGGCCTAGCCAAATTACTACTTTTCTCAATGCTAAAAGACTGCGTCTAAATTCCAATCATCGCCAAGGCTTTTTAACTAATGGCTATGATAGAAAGTTTGGCCATGTATACATGCACTGGACACAAATCGGCAAAACACTATATGAAGTGTTTAGAGATGAAAATGGTGCAGACATAGATAAAGCTGTTTGTGATGCAATTACTCATTTAGAATATTACAGCGGAGAGTTTGATATAGAATGGGGTAGGGATGTTGTATATGGCAATCGACATCCATGGCATACTAAAGAAATAGATCAGTTTTATGCTTGGTTAGCACGTAACGGTTATGACCGCATGGACACTAATCTCAGTTTAGGCTATCTAGAAATAGCCAAAGTTGATTTAAAACGAAGCTTTGGTACCACTGATGTAGATCAAATTTGGAGTATGATGAGTTCTCGATTGGATATCTATAGTATCAGCTGTTTAGATTATACAGCATACTATGATTATAATTGGTCAGATGACAACTATGAACAGCAACAAATTTCTATTTTAATGCCTGGATATAATAGTCATGTACGATAAGTTTTTTTACAAATCAAATTTAGAACAAGCAAAAGCAGATGCTATAGCTGCAAGTAAAACTGAATTTGTATGGTTACTACATGAAGATGTAGACTACACTAACTTTGACTTACGTTTTGTGCCCAGTCGATTTGAAAGATCACAAGCACACAGTTGGCCTAGTCATAACAACTCACAAGCTTATACCACATGGCTATTGTCAAAAAATTATAAAGATACTAATTTCCATAATGAAATTTTGCCTACAAAAAGTAAGCCAAAGAAACTGCAATGGCCAAACTTTCTTACTACAGAACTAAATGGTAGAGATTGGTATGATTGCTTGTGCAATTGGCTCGAGCAAGAACTTGTGGATGATGAATGGGTTTGGGTATGTGATCCAAGAATTGATTACAGTAATTTCAACTTTGCTTGGTTACCTAGTTATTTTGATCAAAACTATATTCATTGCTTTACAATGGAAAACAAAAAGCAACTAAGCTATACTTGGTTAGTAAACAAGCATACTTTGAAACTAAGACAATATAAGTTTATCAATTCTAATCTTAAATTTAATAAAAACTTTACTGATACTATCATATTTGACATGGGATTCAACATGGATAGCTTTGTATACTATCCTAAAAAGCTACGTTATGTTAATGACATGATGTCTATGTTACATAGTGCAATGAAACGTGCCAGTAGCGAATGGGTGTGGATTCTAAGTTCATGCTGTAACTATAGCAATTTTGATTTTAATTTTATGCCTGACTTAGATCAGCTCGATCAAGCACATTGCTGGCCAAGTTTTACGCAAACTAAAGGTGAAACGTTTTTAATTCATGTGCCCACTTATCTAGCTACGGGCGAGTTTAAGTTTAACTTTGACCATAGTATGGTACATCGTATACCATGGCCGCCTTGCATTTACGAGGAAGACAATTTAGCAGATGCGCTAAACAACAATGAGCGCAAGTCTGCTTTGTATACCTTATACTATAAAAATACTAGTTTACTAAAACGTATACCCATGCCCTGCTTGTGGGACAAACGACCTGTAGTAGGAATGAACGATTGTAACAGTGTTAGTCTTGTGCCTAGAGACTGTGTAGTCAAAAAAGAAATTTATGAATATCCTTATCTTGAACGAGAAGTTGATTGTGCAGCTCCTTCTAAGTTAGATGTTATCTTTATTCATAACAATGAAAAAGATTCCAACATTAATTTGAATCAGTGTCACATGACCATGCCAGTGGACATGGAATTTAAAATCAGTAGTGGTATTAATGGCAGACTAGCAGCTTATAAAGCAGCAGCAGAAATGAGTTCAGGTGATTGGTTTCTAGCTGTATTTGCCAAGTGTTTTATGTTGCCTGGTTTTGCTGATTTTAAATGGCGTCCTGATTATTGGCAGCAGGCTAAACATTACATATTCTATAATCATAATTACGACTTGAATCTAACTTACGGACACATGGCGCCAATTGCGTATAATAAAAGACTTATGTTGGAAAACACTGGTGGACTAGACATGACTCTAAGTCAAGAACACACTGTGGTACCAATTGTGCTTAGCGAAACACGTTTAACTGATCCGTGGGAAACATGGCGTACTTCATTTAGAGAAACTGTGAAGTTGATGTATTATGCTAAAACAGATCCTAGCATTGAATTGCATTATAGATTAGATCGTTGGATCAATGCTGCTGTATGTTGGACTAAGCATAACCCATGGTATCAATACGGATCAAAAGATGCAGTAGATTTTTTCGAAAGTGTTGATGGTGAATGGGCTTGGATTATGTTAACTAATGAATGGGATTGGTTACGTCAAAAGTTTAATACATTGTATCCTAAAATACCTGTTTGACAGTTTCAATAACACGATCAATTTCTTCATTTTTCATGTGCCAGTGGTTAGGCAGACTAACAATACGTCCTGCTAAACTGCTGGCAAATGGACAGTAGTCTATAGTAGTTTTATATGCTGTGTAATGATGCACAGGCTTTTCATAATGACTAGCGTATTCAATATTGTTCAAACTTAAAAATGTTTTTAGAACATCAGGATATCTAGGAGCAACTACAAACACATAATTTGTAGGAGTAGCGTACATAATACGCTCAGGCATTAGTATCTTGCCTTCAAATTCTGTTTTATAAAGCCAGCTTATAGCTGCTTTACGTTGCATAGCATCATCAAATCTATCATATTTTACAGTAAGCACCGCAGCCTGAATAGCGTCTATTCTTAAATTCAACCCTGGGTTAACTACATCATTTTTGTGCTTACCTTGATGTGTCCATACTTTTAATTCATCAACTGTATAATTCTTACTAACAACAGCACCAGCATTACCCATTGCACCTAAATTCTTTAAAGGGTTGAAGCTTAGTGCTAGACTGTCGCAATAATCAATTTGATGATAATGATCATACTTTAGTTCGAAACTTTGAGCAGCATCGACAATCAGCTTTACTTTGTAATGATCGCATAATGCTTTGTATCTAACTAAATCAACACCTTGCCCATATAAGTCTACTACAATCACAGCACTTACATTTGGCATTTTATCAAGGTATTCATTTAATAGATCATAATCCATTAACCAAAAATGATTGATATCAACACAAACTGGAATTAACCCAGCAGACACAACTGCATTAGCAGTTGCTACGTAAGTCATAGCTGGTATTAAAACGTGACTGTTCGGAGGTAACTTAGCTGCCATGAGTGCAATATAAAGGCCAGCAGTACCAGAACTGCAACCTGCACAACTCGCTCGGTCATAAAGACGACTAATGAGGCTTTCAAATCTCGCAACAGCAGAATCAGCAAAGTATTGCCCACCTTTCGCAACTTGATCAATAGCTTGCATGATTTCATAACGCTGATCCTCATATTGTTCAGCTAGGTTATAAAACTTAGTATACATGACTATATCTACGCATCCAATCTATGTAGTTTTGAATACCTGACAACAAGTCTATTTTTGGTTGATAACCTATATTATTTCTAGCATTAGAAATATCTAGAGCACCGCGAATGGGTACATCTAATCTTTCTATATTATTAGTTATAATTTTACTTTTACTACCTGTCTCATCTTTAATTATTCTAGCTGCTTCGCCTAATGTTCTAGCTGAGCCATATGTAAGGTTATAAATTTCGCCTGCTCTGCCATTAGTTTCAGCAGCTATAATGCCTTTGGCTAAATCATCAACATGTGTAAAATCTAATAAAGTATTGTCCTGATCTACAACAATATCTTCATTATTCATTGCTGCATTGATCCATTTACCTAATACTCTGTTTGTATTATCGCCTGGACCATATGCAGCACTGGGACGTACAATCACATGGTTGTGAAAGAATAGTTTAACAATTGATTCGCCGTGTGCTTTAAGCAGCCCGTATAAATTAATTGGATTTAACGGTTCTGTTTCTGGCATAGGCATTTTTGTAAAATTGCCGTAGGCCATACTGCTGCTAACATAAACAAGTTTCGCATTAAGTTTTTTTGCTAGTTCGCCGACACTGTGAGTATCTGCTAGCATTGAGCTGAGAGCAGCTTGCTTATTTTCTTCAACTGCTGCTTGATTAGGATATCCAGCTAAATGAATTATACTACGAACATTTGGATTTTTTAGTTGTTGTCGTATAAAGTAAGTTAGATTACAATTTATGTCAATGAAAGTACATTTTTTGTGATCTACTTGCTGCATCCTATATTTGGTCAAATTTGCATGTGACTTATGACTTGTTAAATTATCAACAATAGTCACTTCAAAATTCGACTGTAAATATTTCTTAGCCACGGTATGGCCTATAAAGCCCATACCGCCTGTAATTAACACATGCTTGGTCATACTGCCATCTCAGCTCGAATAGTGGGATGACATTGATAATTTACCAACTTAATGTCATCTACTCTAGCTGAAAAAATATCATTCACTTCACTAATGTCTAATGTAGGTAAAGCAAATTCGCTACGTGTTAGCTGTTCCTTTACAGCATCGATATGATTTTCATAAATGTGTACATCGCCAAAAGTTAGAATAAACTCTCCAACTTCAGCACCAATTTCCTTAGCAATTAGATGAGTAAACAAACTGTAGCTGGCAATATTAAATGGAACTCCTAAAAATAAATCAGCACTGCGTTGATATAGTTGGCAGCTTAGAACATTATTTCTAAGGTAGAATTGCATGAAGGCATGGCATGGTGGAAGCGCCATCCTATCAAGTTCTCCTGGGTTCCAAGCACTAATAATATGTCGACGACTGTTAGGATCGTTTTTTAGTCCTTCAATTAAATTCTTAAGCTGATCTGTTTCAGTATAGCTGTATGCGCCTTTAAAAATTGGACTACGCCAATTTCGCCATTGCACGCCGTAGACTCTACCGAGATCTCCGTCAAACCTAGCCTTAGGCTGCCAATAGTCTGCTTCAGCATTAGCAGTCCAAATAGTCTTTTTAGACTTGTCCCTAGTCCCGAATTGAATTTCAGCAAGTCTGCGTTCATCACCTGATCCTTCAATGAACCACAATAGCTCTGCTACTACCGCACGCCATGCAAGCTTCTTTGTAGTAATAGCTGGAAACCCTGCGGTTAAATCAAAACGCAACTGTTCGCCAAACAGACTTAATGTGCCTATACCTGTGCGATCATTTGACTGTATGCCCGTGTTTAAAATTCGTTCGCAAAGTTCATGATAATTTTTCATCGTCTAACCCAAGTTGTAAAAACTTTATTTCTTCCGTATGCTTCAGTGGTGCAGTTAAAATTTTTGAATATATTAACAATGTCTATTTTAACATCGCAGTCATACTCTGTCATAAACATAGTATGATTAATTTCATTGATGTAAGGCATGCAACTGGTCAACAGTTTTGCGCCTCCAATTACCCAAATAGTCTTGTTTGGATTATGACTTTCCAACATCTGCAAGCTTTCTGCAAGCCAATCACCTGCTATAACTTCATGCGCTTGCTTAAACAATTCTACATTTTGATTGGTAACTACTACACAAGTTCTATTAGGTAAAGGCTTAGGCATCATAGGATCTAGCCATGTGTTAGATCCCATTACTACAATGTGCCCAAGTGTAGCTTGTTTGAAGTTTTGTAAATCTTCTTTATCGTATGGCCAGGGCAGTGTGCCATTACGACCCATACCGCCCTGTGTATCTGTTGCGAATATTGCTTTAATCACCTAAAAGCCTCTTTGTCTTTCTAGAAACTACCTTAGACACTGCTTTAATATTGAGTACAAAATCCATACTGTCGATATCGTCATCATAATGATCAACGAATTCTGACAATAAAAGTTCGATTTCTTTTAATTTCAAACCTTTTTTCTTTAGTTTAGCAATATCAAAAACTTCCTCAGTACCATCTAACATCTTTATTTTTATTTCAGATAAAAAGTTAACTGGTATTGTCTTAATGTCTGCGTCAGCTAAGATATTTTCCCATCGACTAAGATCGTCGTCTTTATCCGACTTTTTAACCAATTCAATCTCAAACTGTCGTCTTGCTCTTGGTCTTCTTAGGCTGCTTCATTTCAGCAATTTCCTGCTGCATGGCTTGCATAGTCTGCATCATTTGCATCATTAGCTGTGTCATGTCTGGTTGTGCTGGCTTAGCCTGAGTAACAGCGTCGGTAATCTGTGAATTGACAGTTTCACCATAACGAACAGCGTCGGTACCGTCATTGATTTCAGCAGCAATCTTATCCTTGTTACGCTGAGCATTAGTCTGCGTTGGATCTGCATTTAGTCCAAGTTGTGCATCCATTTCTTCTAGCTTGCGTACCGCAGCTTCGCCCCTGCCTGCTTCGTTTAGCAACTTAACAAGTTCATCAAGTCTAATTGAACTCTTGCTGTTTGGCTTAACAATGATTGCACTCTGAGCTACACGCTTGATATAGTTTTCCTGGCTTAGAGCCTGAAGCATGTTCTCGCCATTTGCCATCATGCGACGCTGTAGAATGTCTCTAAATTCATAAGCAGCTTGGCCTTCTGGACTTTCAAGCACTGCCATTACATCGTCATGATAACGTGTAGGCAAAATATCACTGTAAAGAATAGCAG
>OGVO01000078.1_pt1 | contig 16677 bp, 24 predicted proteins | sample 1575771 | NCBI WGS metagenome assembly OGVO01 (sample SAMN07581527, study PRJEB24739) | freshwater metagenome | place: Singapore | collected 2015-01 | reverse complement strand
AGTAAAATCATTAGGTTCCCCAAGCATTTTTCCATAATTGTACTTGTAAGCGTGGGGTATATCTCCATCCATTCTGCATGGCTAGATCAGCTACCCACCGCTCATTATTGTCGTAATGCTTAGTAGTACCGCCAGCTGGCATTAGGTAAATTGGAATGAAATCCATTTTATATCCTAATACCTTACGATATTCATTCACAGCACGTATAACATCATTATAATCATCTGTATTGCTTACTACCCACTTGAAGTAAGTAAGCTCGCCTGCGCTGTAATACTGGCTAATAACTTCAGGTTTGATTGCATCCTCCCATGCTTCGCCACTGCTGGGAAGCTTTGAGCTAACACTAAAAGTCACGTCAATATCATGTTCAACGAATGATTCTACTAGATCTGCATTGAGATCTTGAGTGCCATTTGTTTCAAACGTAACTTGAGACAAGTTCATCTTTCGATTGCGAATCTCGTTAAACAGCTCTGGGTATGCACGTTGCCACCCCAACAGAGGCTCGCCACCTGTTAGGATAAGATGCTTGTCATTACTGAATTTACCATCTGGCAATAATGACTGAATCTTATCAACGATTTCAGTTACGGTCATCATCGGAGATAGATGCTTAAAGCGTGTATCCCAGCTAGCATAGCTATCACACCCAGTATGTACCAAAGGAAGATCTTCATAGCGTTCGTACTTTGTTGGATCGATATTAAGACGTTCTTGGCTTAGTTCGCCTCGAGGCATACTAAACCCTTGACATTGAAAATTACAGCCAAACACACGAAGGAAAATACTAGGTGTTCCTATATATTGTCCTTCGCCTTGTAGACTGTAAAACAGTTCAGCAACTTTAATCTTACTCATTATTAGCCTTCATAGATTGCGCTGTTGCCAGCATGTTCGAATACTTCTGCACTCTTAAGACGTACACCTGCACCTACAGGATAACGTGCTCGATAATAAGCGGAGCTCTTTCGTTCAATACCATTATCCATGGTCCAAGAAAAACTCCCGCCTCGTTGGTAAGTCTCTAGAATACAACTCATTACATTATAAGCATGTTCAGCAAACTTCTCACAGCCAACAGCAGGCACAATTCTAAGATCGCATACTCCGCCAACATCATTAAGACCCATAGCAGCTAGTGCTTTGAACTTGTCTAGATGCGGGTCATCTTTAGCAACAATTAAGGTATGGTCAAACATGTATTCGCTCCACTCCTTAAATGCCTTTAGTCCGCCAAAATCCATTACCCAGTTACGGTCATCCAGTGTTTCACTTTCAAACACCAGCTTGATACCAATTGAATAACCATGTAGCAAACTGCAATGACTATGAGTACTACGCCACTGACGGAAACAGCAGCTTAGCCCTCGATCGTTACCATATGTTTTAGTAGAATAATACTTTGCCATCTCTCATCTCCCGGTTTTAAGGCAAGTGATGACATGCAGAATGTTTATAGAGGGATGAATGCCCGAGACCTCTTAGTGCCATTACTTAGCGATTCCTTTGCGAAGTAATTCCATAGTAATGGCTTGTGCAACACGTTCTTCAAAATTTTCATTTTGACCAATAACGTGTAATGTATTTTCATGTCTGTCATGCCTGATGTCATAATGCCTAAACTCTAATACAGTCCCGCCATCAGCAGCATAGATGTTCATGCTGAGACCGTTTGCGCCTACACGTGGTCCATGTTCAGCTACAACATTAGGCAAGCAAGGTGGCATTGGCTCGTTCCGTGCTCGTTCCCATGCTTCTCTACACTTACGATCAAACCAACGTGTAAACCATCCCATCTTCTGTTCCTTTTTATATGTGCTGTCTGTTTGGTAAACTGATGCTGCTGCTGCACCTGGTACAGCATACCATTTTGTATTTGAATAACTCATTCTTGGATCTCTGTAATACGTGTTCTGCCTAGTGTTAGGTTAGTTCTGGCTCTAACATGAGCATTTTCCCACTGCCAAAACTCCCCGGTGTCATCCTGTACACACATCCATACTAGGTCATTTTCCATACCATAGTCAATCCAAGCAATGGCCATTGCTTTGCCTTTGGGTGTATTAACAGGAATTGGAGGATCAATCCTAGTAATCATCGAGGAGCCCAATCCTGCTGGAGTTTGATATTATCCATAAACTCCTTCTTAGTACCTGGATCATCCTTAAACGCACCCTTAAGCACTGTGGTCTGTGTTAGTGAACTGTGTGCCATGATGCCGCGATTTTCACAGCAACCATGCGTTGCTTGAATGTACACTCCGATATCATTTGCTCCTGTGGCTTTTTCAATCTCACGAGCAATATCGTTACATAGCTCTTCTTGTAATGTACCGCGTCGAGCGCACCATTGAGCAATACGTGTATACTTGCTTAGACCAATCAGCTTCTTAGCAGCAATAATACCAATGTATGCCACTCCTGTTACAGGCTGATGGTGATGGCTACACATGCTCTTAAGTTCACTGCGAACCACTAACATTCCTTCGTAACGGTCTTCGCCATCATTTGGAAAAGCAGTAGCATCAGGGTTTGGAAAGTAGCGACCACTCATTACTTCATTTACATACATCTTAGCCAGTCGCTTGCCAGTTTCACGACTGTTTGGATCATTTTCCCTGTCAATCACTAGACTATCTAGTACTGCATCAAACCGCTTGTTGAGTTCATCAATTAGCTGATCGTGTTCGCCTGGTTCGATGTATTGACTGATGTTATCGCCTGCCCAATATCGAGCATTGCTATTCTTAATACGTTCACGAATTACTTCGCTAATTGGCTTATCGGTAGACATTTTGTTTCCTTATGTTGACGCAGTAAGTATTGCGATTTGTTAATTATAGAGTATTTAGATTTAAATGCCAATATTTTACTTGGACGAATGGCATAAAACGTAGTCTTTATACTCTAACCCTAAAGTTTTAAAGTTGCTGCTAGAATGAATCTGCTGTCTTAGAAATTTGATAATACTTCCCTTAGTCCATTCAGCATATCCATCTAATTCTAACACATCTACAATATTTGGCTTAGCTCCCCAACAATGATCCATATTGATAGTTTCACTTAGATTATGTTTGGGTTTAAATGGAATTTTAGAGTGTCGGCTAATTAGTTGTTTAAACTCTGCCAAAGTAGTATTGTTTTTGAATACTACTGTTTTGATATCTGTGTTAAATGTTAAAGGAATCATATAGGTATGCCCAGGTGATGTATCGTCCACGTCCACATGAATGGCAGTAGGATTATAACATCTAACAAAGAATACTGTTTCAGTAGCAGCTAGATTTGCTCCTGTACTGTTGAACATTTGTAGCACTATATTTCTTAGTGCAGGATTGTACTTGTTGACCGCTACTCTTTCCCACATTAGGGTTTGACCGTCAAAATACCTATCACTAAAATCTACGCTAGACCTTAGACTTTCAAATTCATTGATTAAAAAGTCTAGCTGCTTATCAGTTACAGCGTTGTTAAAATGTTCAAGCACTTATAGAATTCCTAATAGTTTCATATAACTTCGAGCCATTGAAGTATGTATTAGCAAACTCAGCAGATTCCTTAGCAGCATCAGCTAGCAGCTCGTCACTGTTATTTAGAGTCTGACGAATTACATCAATTAAAATGTGTTTGTTTTTAACATAGCTGTTCCAATTTTTGGTCCATTCGCTATTGTATAGGTTTCCGTCAGTCCACATTTCGCGATAGCTTAGTCGATTAGGCATGAGTGGATATGTGCCTACCAACGCTGCTTCAAACATGCTAATGCCCAAAGTTTCTTGCAAGTTGGCGCTAAATGCAATCTTGCTTTCAGCTAGGTGTCGATGATATTGCTCCTTAGTCAGATTGTGTTCTTGAGCAACAAACCATTCATACTCTGGCATTTCCTTAGCTAGATCCTTAAAGATTTCCACTTGCTTTTCAGGAGCTAGCCTATGTGGGAAAATAATCTTCTGCTTCTTTTTAGTACCGGCATATGGTGCTAGAATATCTTTAAGATACTCCATGGGCCAACCAACAATCTGTACACTGCTGTTGGCTTCCATGAGCTCATCGCCAATCCAGTCATAGAACTCTTCAGCAAACATATCAACGTGGAACTTGGTTGCAAAGAAATTGTGATCATAGCAGCTAAACATACTATGTTCAGCACTGCGAACCCAAGGTGCATTGCCAATTAGCCGTCCTAGAAAATCTTGTGGATCGTAACTGCCAGCGTGCCACAAACCGCCAATCTTAACAGGAATTTGTAGTAGCTGACTCATATACTTTAGCTGAATTACAGTTGGGTTCCAAGCATCTGTATATAGGAAATAGTCGCCAGCTTTTACTGTGCCAGCTGCAAACATGTCAGCAATTTTAAGTAGCTGCTGACTCTTGTAGCTGTTAGTGCCTGCAAAGTTTAGAAAAGCACCAGGAGTAGTAGCTTGCGGAACATCTCCCCCGCTGATTACCTCAACATCAAACCCGCTGGCTTTTAATTGCTCGGGGAGATACTGTTTCCACTGCGCTGTGTACCTTGTCTCTACAGCTTCTAGATCTACAATGTAGACTGTCATTTATCGATTCCTTAATAATTTTATCTAATTCTTGTTCAAATTGTGGATTGCGATTGATTATTTCGTCAATTACTGTATCAAGTTCTTTAAGACTGCGCTTTTTCATGCACGTTCTCGATAGTAATTACTGCTCATCCAATGCATAAGACAAATTAGTCCTTGCCCTTCTTGTCTAAATTTTACAGTAATCATACGATAGTCTTTATATTCTGGATTAATTACGATAACATAATCCTCATACATTTTCAAATTTTCTCTAACAAATAATGCCTTAAGACCTGACAGCGTGGCATTTTTTCTATGCCACTTACCATCCTTAACTGCAACTAGTGGAAAATCGATTGATTCCCACTGCTCTGTTAGCCATGCATTATGTTTCATATTGATCAAAAATATCCTTAAGCCATGGAAACAAAAGTTTATAGTCTGTATTTCTACGAGCGTCCAATGTTTCTAAATAAGCCTTTAAATCTAATATTAGTGGTATATTTGGTTTAGCAGCTTCGATTTCTTTACCAATACCAAACATATGTTCTTTAAACTTTTTATGATGCTCGGAATAGTCAGGCATCTTGCTATTGATGATCGCAAAATCATCAGTAAAAACATTTGGTCCAAATATACTTGGATTCATAAATGCAGGATCTTGCACAGTCATAAAGCTACTAAAAATAGGTCGGACCTTAGACCATTCATTCATATGATCTAATAGATCTGGCAATGTTTTAATAGTAAGTCCTGATAGCGCATGATTAATATGTAGATTAACCCAACGCAATTGAAGCAGCTTCTCAAAGTTGCGCTTCCATTGTGCAAGATTTAATCCGCTGCGAACATACTCTTGCTGTGGCCCCCAACAATCTAAGCTAGCAGAAATCTGTAACCTTGCGATTTTCTTTTGACCAACTAGCTTTTGAAACTTTGCTATGTAACGATCTAACATAGCATCACTGATAGTTAGATTGGTGATTATTACAAAGCTCATGAGAGGATTAGGATGCTGATCGAAAAAGTCTATGCAGTCATCCAACTCAGTCTGCATAAACGGTTCGCCGCCAAGAATATGAAAAGCTCTCAGTGACTTGTAATTGGTTTCCATCCAAGTCCAGAGTTTTGCGACCATTTGGTCATAATCAGGATTGTGTTCATGCTTCCACTGCTTGCCTGGTCTAGCTTCACCAAACTTAGCAATCTCACTTTCCCACTTGCTACTGAACCATGGGCCACAATACAAACACTTTAGATTACAGGTGTTGTTGAAATAAATTTCTAGTACTGTTGGCACAACTTCAACAGCGTTTGGATTGTCAAAAAGTTCAGCCGGAGTCAAATTATTAAAATGGTCAGTTAAATGTAACTGCCTATCACTGAACCCACCAGCATCCTCAATCCGCTTACAATACTCGCACCCTCCACCTGGCCACTGTCCTTGTAACATAGCTTGTCTGTCAGCTATTTTGCGTGGCAAGTTATGAAAGTTGCTGATGTTATCTAAATTAAGCTTGTCTTGGTTTACACGATGACAACTGGCAGTACTAGGTTTACTAAGAAACACAGTACTCCATCCCCACTTGAGTCTACAAGCTGTTGCTGATTGAATTGGAAAATTGGTCATATATGATCCATTAAAATAAAAAAGGGTTAGCCTAAACTAACCCTTTTGCTCGTTCCTGGCAGGTATATTGGATTAGTTTGACTTACGGGCGTCTTCAGCCCAGTTATTTACTACACGATCTCCACGACGAGCACGTTCAAACTGCCCGTATGCGGTATTACGCTTGTATAGATCCTTTTCGTCAAAAGAATAACCATACTCTACACAAAACTCACGATAAGCGTCTAGATCATCAAAAATCTTAGATACTAGCTTGTTATTCATATTAGACTTCCCACCTGATGTTACAGCCATTTTCGTTATCTTCGCTCACTTCAATTTCAATGCACCTGCCAGGGTAACGAGTTGAAATCTGCTTGTACAAGTCTTCTGCAATCATTTCGCAGCTCTTGTAATCCAAAGCCAGTATAGCTCCGCTATACAAGCTTGTCAACCAGCGTTTAAACTGGATGAATTCAATATCTCGATCGTCGTGAAACACTTCAATAGCAACACGAAAATGGAAAATGTGGCGATGAGGATGTCCAAGAAAGCTAACATCATACTCATCGCCAGTGGCAAGCTTAGGGTCGGTTAGCGCGGCAGGATACATGTGAATTCCCTCACGCTGAAAGGTTACCCAAATCATGCTCTTACGCTTAGCATACGCATTTGGATTTTCTTGCTGGTCACGAGCAGTAGGACCAAACACTTCTTTCAACCAACCGTTACTTGCCATTTGTCTCAGCCTCTTGCCATAGTTTATAATCATTTGCATAGTTGTCAAGCACTCGTCTTAAATTTTCTACATCTTTATGAGCCGGAATTACATCGTGCCATTCTAAATTTCTACCACCAAAAACAAAATGTACAGCCATTTTTACACGCTGCCAAAAGCCAAGATGTTTGTCTGCCTGTAGCTCAAAATATAGCTCAGGCATATCTTTTTCGCCCCAGTCAAAATAACTTACACGAACAATATGCTCGGGAGTATGACATTCGCAGCCTAGATAAATTGTTTCACTCTTATCTGCCAAAGTAACTTTTCCAACTTTATCTGTCATAATACATATTACTTAGATTGCACTGGCGTGTCAACAGGAATTGTTGTATCGTTTGCATACTGATCCCAATATGTATACTTGTCCTTGCTCATGAGATCATGCAGTTGATGTGTCCAAACACCAGAATTAGTTGCACCCCAAGTCTTGTCATCAATCTTTACAGTGGTGTTGTAATTGAATAGCTTGATGTATGGAAGCTTTACACTAATCATTGGAACAAATCGATCATATTCGCACAATGAACTTTCATGTAGACCTTCAACTTGAGCAACATCTAAATCTAGAGTACACCAATACCCTTCATCCAAGCAGCTTTTGATAGTTGATTCCCACTTCTGCCATTCTTCAGCATCATTGGTTTGAATATTTGGAAAACTTTGACTTGTGCCAAAGTAGATATGTTCTACTCCTGCATTTTTAGCTTCTGATAGTATCTCTTCTACCGGCGGAGTTCCTACTACGAACAAAGTAAACTTACCGTAACAAACAGTATGCTCTACTTCGTAGCCTGTAAAATAGATAACTGCCTGTCGTTCTTCAGTGTTTAATGCCATACCAAATAACCTCTACTGTATCCTTTGGGCCTGTTTAACCCATCTGCGAACGCTTGTTGCCATTCTGTATCTCTATTATAGCCTTTTGTCCAAAAACTATCAATATCTAAACGACCTTCTTCGATCCATCCAACGGCTGCTACCATCGTAGCATAAAACCTAGGTGTACGTGGACTTGGGCAAACAATATTAGTAGCGTTCCATAACATAGTATTAAAGTTAGTTGTGATAGTTTGACGCTTTTCACTAGCAAGAACCCATAGCCCGCCAGGCTTCAACAAGTTTTTATCGATTACTTGCAGATCATCTTTTAAATCGATAATGATATCATACTTGCCATAAGTTCTAGATTCTAGAGTACATCTAGTGCTCCAAAGCTGTTTGTTGCTTCGTCCTACCACATGAACTTCGGATGAAATATTATGCACCATTAGTGTTTGATATGCAATCCAGGCTAAAAAGCCGCTGCCAAGAATTAATATTTTGGCTGCTGCATTATCTAATACACGTATCATTGGCATAGCTTGTAATACTACATTCATACCACATGCTACAGGTTCAACAATATACTTAGGATCCGCTGCTGGTACACGAACGTATTCAAACTGCTTTACATTGTAGTGATCGCTGAAAGCAGGTTCTCCGCGGGTAGCTACATAGTCACCAGGCTTAACGTCTGATATATCTTTTCCCACTTCGATAACTTGTGCCAATCCTTCATGCCCTTGCATGTTGATGGGCAATGGTCCAAACTTACCAACCATCATGTCAATGTCGCTGCGACAAATACCAGTCATCACTGCTCGAACGCTGATCTCATTTGCCTTGTGACGTGGTTTACGCCACCAAGTTTCAACAAAACGACCATGGCCTTCTGTTATTAAAATACGATTTCTCATTCACACATCCTGTGGATCCACAAATCCTGTAACAGTTGATCTTGCCAAAAATCTAAATTGCCTAGATTTTCTATAGCAGTTTGAATCATAATTTTATAAGCATACTCTGGACACAGTCCAAGATCATAAAATATTCTTTTATTGTTATCTAGTATAATCTGCAAACTCTGATCATCGTTGGACATGTTACGCCAATTTGCTGAAAGATAGACTTGCGTATTACCAACATTCAATTCTATTTCGCTAAAGTCATCTACATCGTAAATGCCATTAGTTACAATATTGCCGTATGCTGTATTAGTAATATCAGACAACTGCCAGCGTTGCTGATTAAATTTCTTTTTGATATAGGGATACTTTTGGTAAGCATTAGGAAGTACAGCAGATACAATGCTTAAAAGATGAGGCATTAGATCTCTGCTAACTCCGCCAAAAGATTTAGACTTGTCAGTGAACCATGATCCGGGACTTGGGATCCTGTCATAATTAAGCCATCTAACATCCATAATTTCAATATGGGGCGCTAGAATCTTAAGATTATCAATAATATCTCTGTATTGATTATTCTTAATCATCATAAACTTAGTTTTAGGAAAAGCATTTACTATAGTATGCCAACTATCAGCAGTTTTGAAGCCAGGCTTTTCTACAAAAACAATACGAGCATGATCAGCTACTTGATAAGCAATCTGTTCATGTGTAAAGTTAGGTGTACAAATGAATACACAATCAAAGCATTTATATTCTGCCAAAGCAGAGTCTACACTATTGTAGTCAGCTGGCTTAGAGATATCTACAGTAATAATTTCATGCCGTAGTTCTTCAAGAACCTTTCGATAAAGTTCTCCAATACCCATACCAATTATTAAGCTTCGCATGTTGCTAGGTGCCCCCACGTTAACGCAAATAAAGTTGCTTGGTCGTTTTCTTCAATCCACATTTCAACATAACTGCCATAGTTGCCACGAATTTGCTTTTTGGCATCCCACCAAAGAACATTTTCGGTGCCGATATTATTTCGGCACCAATCGTACATGTCTAACAGTTGTTGTTTGTTTTCTACTTTAAGATTAAATCGTTTCATTCAAATAACGCATTGTATTGAGTTGTGGCATTGACTGTTTTCTTACCAGTATAACCCCGCTGTCCTACAATGTCAATCCAGAACTTATTGTAATGATCAATCAACTGATCTGCTCGACTGGTAGCAGCATTGCGGATAATTTCATCTACAACATCTCTGAAGTACTCGTGAGTGATATTTTGAATTAACATGCCAGGCACAATGCCTTGATCATATTGTTCATTAGCAGTTTGAACAGCATTGATGTGCATCCAAACATTATGTGCCATTTGAATAGCGTAACTAAAGCTATCCCAACTGGTTTTACCTTCTTTTCCAATCAAGTTAAGATCGCCTGGCTTGTAACAGCAGACGTCTTTAACTGTCATGTGCTTACTGATATGGCTGTCCATAAAGTTAGGAATATGACCATCGCCACGAGCAACATCTCCATAAAGACGATTGTCAGTTGCATATTTCTTGTCATCGATGCCGGCAGCCATGCTGTAAGTCCACTTAGCTTCATGTTCAATCCTTAACTGATCATAAACAAGTCCTTTAGCATTGGCCATGAAAGGGCTAGCGCAGTCAAAGCTAATAGTAAAGTTCTCATTATGATATTTACGAACTGCACGTTGAATATCAGTCAACAGCGTTGCCCACTCTAACTTACTAGTACCTAGAAAGTGCATCCAATCGTGTGTGCCTTTTTCTAACAAGCCGTCTCTAATCAAGCTAACAACACGTCTAAGCACAAGATGAATGTCGCACATGTTTTGTCCGCCCATAGCCCAACCATTGAAGTGAGTTTGCGGATACTTCTTAGGATCACAAAAATCTTTCATTTGTGCATACCAATCATCTGCTTCAGTGTGATTTTCACCCTGTAGTACGTTTAGAAACTTACAACGTCCTGTGCGATGTTTCATCCAGTATTCGTTATTAATACGAGTACCGTTTACTGCTTCCTGATAAGTGCTAATGCCAGTTGCTTCAGCACCTTTAGGACTACGAGCTACCCATGCAGGAATATCCAGCACCATGCCGTAGTCCATATAAGCATCCATCCACTTCAGAACGCCGTCACGCTTGGCATGAGCTTTGGGACAGTTAGGATCACGCCAGTTGCCTTCCCACACACCTTTACCAATTTGGAAGCCACCCGAGTCCCCTAGTACAAAACTATTGGGGTTACGGTTACGTACCATTTCTTCCTTTTCATCAGGGCCTACTTCTAGAATAGCATGTCCTGCTGAATACAAGCACCATGGATAATAAAAGTAACTGATGTCTGGATCTAGAAAATCTAAACCACGTATGCCATTATGCATGGCAGCAGGCACACGACTGGCCTGCATTTTCTTACCATACTTACAAATTTGAAAAGTATAAAAGCTACTGAGTGCAGGAAGAAAAACTGCGTAATCTTTCTGCCTCAGCGCCATATTATCCTGAGGTATCATTCTTTGTGTCCCATTCAAAACATTTAAATCCAGCTTGATGCTCCCAAGTAAGTAGTCCTGCTCGAGGTGACTGGGGGTTAGTACACACTCCCCAATCACCGTCTGCGCTGTCATACTGTTCGTTATAAAGAGGCACCCACCACTTGCAGCCGCAGCTACAGTCTGGATAATTTAAGTCGATTAATTTCCAACGTTCAAGTTGTCCACCGTAGTCTGTATAGTCAGTAGGTAGTACCTTCAAAACTTTCCACTTAGGATCTTGCTTGCTCATTACTTGCTCTGTGCTGGAATAATATACTGGTATTCAATCAGACCGCTATCAACAGTAATTAGAGCAGCGCCTTCATCGCTAAACTTTACAGTCTTGTCACCATTTAGACCAAGAATACTAATAAAACGTGCTACTGGCCAGTTCCATTCCCTACCAATCTTGCCTGCACAGTTAGCGTGGAACACAAAGTTACCAGCATGAGTGCTGTGATCTCCAAAGTAAAACTTCAGATCATTATTTTCAGTCTTAGCAATAAACTGGTTCTGGTCGCTGTTAGCACTAGCTTGGAACTTAAATCTCTGATATGCTGCGGCAGTTGGCTCAATATCAACATGCCAAGTAACACCTTTAAACTTAGTTCCCTTGATCTTTTCGTTAATAATTTCCATGCTCATAAAGCGATAGTCATTCTTAAAGTCGCCTGTTTGATTCTCAAAATGCAAGCCGGTAACTACTGCTTCTCCATTACGATCTTGAGTAATAAGTTCAATCTTAGAATTTTCCTTATACTCTGGGATGTTTAGAATGGTAGCTAGCTTATTAAGGTTAGGCATACCAAACGTGCCCTTAAAGTCAGTGTTTGGCTGCTTGAATTTGGCCTTTACTACAACACTCTTATCATCACTAAGAGCTTCAAGCTCTGTAGCAGTATCATCTCCTGTAATCTTTAGGATTTCGATACAACCTAAGGCGTGTGTATGGTCAACGATGTCTAATAGATAATCTCTCATGTTATGTCCTCGATGTTATTTAGATTCTACACTATTGTTTCTGATTTTTCAATAATTCTAGATATACTAGCACTTTTTTTTATGTTAGTGAAGTCTTGTAATTTTTGAGCTACTATAGTAGATCCAAAGTTTGGTTTTAAGTCTATTTGTATATTTTTAAACCCGATATCTAATAGTTGGTATTCTAACAGTTGCGGATTACTGTAGCTCAAACGGTTCCCACTTACCATTTTAATTCCATCTATTGTGCTGTCAGGAATAAAGTTGAATATAAAGTAGCCGGTGGGTCTAAGCACTTTATACACTTCCTTAGCCCAGTTGATAATGAACTCACTGTCTTTTACAATAAAATAGTTCAAACTAATTACTAGCCCAATTTGGCTTTGAGGAACTTGGCTTAAATCAAAATCTTTAACGTCAATTTTAAATAATCTACGTGTATTGTAAAAGTCATTGAACTGCTGCCCTACTTTATTTAGGTTAGACATAAAATAGTCTGCTACATAAAAAGGTTCAGCACTTACAAACTTATTAGTAAAGTTACCTGTGCCTGGAAATAACTCCAACACAGGGGTATCGATACCTATCAGTTGATTAACTTTACTCAGTAAAGTAGTTTGAGTTATTTCATCATACTTTACTTTTTCATAAAACTGCCAATATTTGTCAGCATTAAGATGTTTTGGGTTAATGCCATAGCTTAGCGTTGTTGACTTTTCATCAACTTCTTTTTTAAGCTGTGCAATTAAAACATTCACACTATCGACAAACTTATCAAATGCTGCCACATCTACTATTTCAAGATGTGGTTCTGGGAAATCCATTGCAGCAAATAAGGATTTCATCTCTGTTAAATGTTCTATATAGTTGTAAATTTTAGCATTGCTCATGAAAACAAACTTTCAAAAGTATTTTGAATATTTGTAGCATTAGCTAGATCCCATTTAAGCACGCCCAACAAGTTATCTACCTTTTGTGTAATAATAGTTTCTTCCATGTTGGTTGAGTCAAATGGCATTTCCTTAAACCACTGTGGTAACCGCTGCTCATCTGTTGGGTAAGCAATACTGGTTAACCCTAATGGATTTGGTCGTAGCTTGCAAACAATACACTTCATACCATCAGTAATTTTCATACTATAATTGTCATGATGCATACGCAACATGTTATTCCAATTAATAGCAGCACGAACGTGTCCTGGCATGTTTGCTCGACCTTGCTTTAGTTCCAAGTCACCATAATATGTTAGCTTGTTAACACGCTTAGGTGTGCCTTTTTCCCAAGCTGGCCTTGCTTTGAACTCTTCCTTAAAAATTTTAATAGTTTCAATAACTTCTTCTCTTGTACCACCTTCTAGCACTTGCTTTAGAATTTTACTTAGAAACTCCTGTACTACCTTAGGCGTGTCGCTGCGTTTTAGATCAAGGCCCATTGCTTTGATCTTTCCGCTTTTGCCTTCAGTATCTAGACGTTTACCTTCAAGATCGATAATCAATGCTGCATAACGCTTCTTGGTAATAAACAGACTCTTACTAGCTACTAGTTCACGACCGCCTTTGATAATCTTTCCGTTTTCTGGTTGCACATGAAATGCACGTTCCATAAATCCTGGAAAGCTTAGGTTAACTTCTTCAGCTATCTTATCATATAATTTGATACAGATATCAGCGTTCCATTCCATTACGCCTCTAGCAACATCGTCTTTGATAACAGGCCATGCACTGAAGTATACGGAATCTGTGTCACCATAAATTACAGCTTTGCCAACATAATCATATTCACCTGTTAAACATTGGTTAACAGTGGCATCCATATGCTGAGCAATACATCTACCGCTAAGTGTAGTACTTTGTCCAATACGCTTATCGAAGAAACGACACCCAGGATTTAGAATAGCACCATATAGCGAGTTTAGATTAATCTTCTTAACCAGCTGTCGCTTGTCCCAGAACGCAGCTTCTTTTGCATCTTTGGCTTCTTTTTTCTTAGCTTGTAGCTCTTGACGTTCTTTGTACCATCGCTCCAGCAGCCCGGGAACAACCCCTTGCTTGTCCAACGTGAACAAGGTGCCATTAGCCGACAACGACCAGCTGCTGTTGCTTTCAAACACCATCCTGTAGATTTGTGCTGCCGAATAAGTCTCACTGCTGCCATCCTCCCAATCAATAGTAATCTCTGTGCCAATTTCTTTATTCATCACAGAGGTATACTCAAGCGTTCCAAAAAGACCTTCCCATGCGTCTGCAAAGCTTTTGCCTTTGGCCATTTTAGATTGGATATAGTCATCAGTCATAACAGGACGTAATTGCCCAATGATAGTTTCCACACTCATATTTAGACTGCGAATAGCACTGGGATACAGACTGTTGATGTCAATAGCACCAATCCATTCATGAATACCAACCTTAGGATAAGCAACATACGCACCTGCTGCTTGTGTATCTCCATCATGATTACGCCTAGTGGGCACAACCATGCCACGCTGATGTGCTTCGTTAATGATAGCTTGTTCAGTAACTGCTACAGCGCCCATTGTTGTTTGTAGCAACACTGTATTAGCATGAGCAAGTTCGTTAGCAAGATCGATAAACTTCAGCTTCTTATCTAGCTTATCTAGAAGCGCAACGTCTTGTCTGTTATATTCCAAAAACTTTTTGAAGTCTTGATTGTACAACTGATCAAGCGAACCTTCATAAGGAATCTTACGTTCATTTAGCTCGTATTCGCCAATAGCATCCAACGCATAACTGTGTCGCTCTTCATATGTGTATTTGCGATACAGGTTCATATAATCCATATGTACACGCCCTACAATATCGAATGTTTGACGTTCTAGTCCATACTTTTCATATGTGCGTTCACGTGGCAACTGGTTCCACAAACAGTAGCGTCTAGTGTCATCCTTGCTCAGCACACGACTTGTTCGGTTAATCATGTATGGAATATCAAAGCCTTCGCTGTTCCAGCCCGACAGGATGTCTGCATCTTCAATCAAATCAAGAAAAGTTAAAAGCAACTCATCTTCTCGAGCAAACAAGAAACAGTTAGGGATACTGTCGGCAATATCTTTAGCATCATCCCAGGCCAATGATGGCGGAGGTAAACAAAGTGTTACTAGCTGATCTAGCCAATTTAGATAAAGTGTAACTGCTGTGATCTTAGTAAAAGGATCTTCTGGACTAGAGTAACCGCGTACAGGATCAAAGTCAGTCTCAATGTCGAAAAATGCCACTTGGAGTTCAGGGGCATCTTGTCCAATATAGTTGTCAGCTAAACATCTAAAAATTGGATTGATGTCTGCTTCGAATAGACGCTTGTCTTTAAACGCAGCCATTTCTTTACGAAATTCTTTACTGCTGCGAGTGCTTACACGTTTACAAGGTTCGCCCCATATTGTGCGAAACGATCCGTGTTCATGTGGGTAATAAAAGATATAATTTGCTGGATAGTCTTTGTAGTTTCTGCGTCCTTCGCGGCGTTCTACTACATGGATGCGTTCTTTATCACGATCGATAATTGCGTCGACGTACATTAATTTTCCTTTGCGCTACTTCTAAGGCTAGCACTTGCCACTACATGAGGGTTTTATAAGGATCCCTCAACCTTGTATTATAATTTATGCTACTTCTAGTGGGTTATGTGCTCTATATAGAGCAATCATACGTTCAAGTTGATCTGTCAGCCGCTGGTTTTGTTCCCGTAGCTGGTTGGCTTCTTCCGTCTTGCCGTCGTGTTCGAGAAACTTCATTGTCATTGTTTGCGTACCAATAGTGGTAGCAGTGGTCTTAATTGTGTTTAACATAAAATCTTCACTCAATTGCTTTCTCCTTTAATTAAATCTTAAAAATATTCTGGACTTACAGGAACATCAGTAATTAAAATACGCCACATGCGAAAATTTTCTTCGCTCTGGCGTTCGATCACATATCCTATACGATGGTCTTCCTTATCAGTTAAAAGAGCACCATATCTATACAAAGTACCATTCTCTAATACATCGAAATGCCTTACTTCAGCATCTGGAAGCTTTATAAATTCCTCGTGCTTCATTAGTTGATATTCATTGTTTAACATTTAGGGTTTTCCTTATGTTGTTACTATAAATTCTGCAATGTATAATTGCAAAACTTGATCCAGGTATTCTTCATAACTACAACCATAGAGTCTTTTCATACGACCTTTTGATTCGTAGAAAATGACTCTATAATGATCAGACTGCTTTTGTGCTAATCCACGTTCAATGCCACCTTGTGTAAATTTAAAATTAGGGCTTACACAATGGTAGACATCCAACAGATTAGAGCTTGTGGTTAGCATCAGTCTTCGTGACGTAGGTTATCTGTACTGTTGAGGATACTCTCGATCATATCAAGATCATCACGTACACGATCATAGTCACGCTTCTGTGCGTTATCGTGACTGGGAAACGAGAGTTCAATTCTCTCTGGGAGTGCCAAATAGGTCTTAAATATCTCATGT
>OGVO01000077.1_pt1 | contig 16737 bp, 13 predicted proteins | sample 1575771 | NCBI WGS metagenome assembly OGVO01 (sample SAMN07581527, study PRJEB24739) | freshwater metagenome | place: Singapore | collected 2015-01 | reverse complement strand
GAGATGCGCATTAGTGACTGGAGTTCAGACGTGTGCTCTTCCGATCTGTTTCCCAGTCACGATATCAATTTTCCAAGGAAAATCCGTTCTCGACGTTGGATCTGGTCCGACATCAATCCTTCTCAAAAGCTACAACTACTCCTACGCCACAGCTCTCGATCCCCTTATGGACAAGTTCCCCTCATGGGTAAGAGATAGATATAAAAGCGTGGGAATTCAACCAGTCGCCATGAACGCCGAGGACATGGACACCAACTGGCGATATGACGAGGCTCTTATCTACAACGTCCTTCAGCACACCATCGACCCAGAACTGATCGTCCACAAAATGAAGCGAATCGCCAAAACGGTCAGGCTATTTGAATGGATCGACGTACCATCAGACGATTTACACCCCCACATTTTGACCAGAGAAAACCTCGACAAGTGGCTTGGAGAAAAAGGAATGATTGAAGCAGTAAACGAGCCATACATGTTCACCGCAAACTGTTATTACAACGTAGTAGAAGGTAACGCATGAAGCTGCACCTAATCTCTCTCCCACATACCAGCACAACTGAAAAAGGATACGAACAATGCGCATTCACACGAAAAGTTCGTGACTTTCCAGCCATGATGAACCCACTTGGATACGAAACACTTGTATACGGATCTGATAGAAGCGATGCCAAGGGAAAGCTGATCACATGCATAACCAGAGAACAGCAAGACTACTTCCTTTCAGAATATGACTGGTACAGGGAAGGGAAGTACTACAAGATCCCATTTGACGATAACTTACCTATTTGGCGATTCTTCATCAAACAGGTAATCAAACAGCTAAAAAAACAGGTAAGCCAAGGCGATATTATCCTCATATCAAGCCCAATCTTTTACCGACCACTCCAAAGAGAGTTCCCAACCATTAAGATCGTCGAATACGGCGTTGGCTACCCAACCATTCTGTCTCCGTATCGCGTTTTTGAGTCAGAGGCCTGGAGAAACTACTGCTACGGAAGCAACAACATTCCAGACCAGCAGTACATGAACGACGTAGTTATCCCAAACTACTACGAAACAGAAAGATTCCCAGTCGTTGAGAAAAAAGAAGATTACCTCCTATTCATGGCACGACCAATCCCATCCAAAGGCTGGGCATGGGTTCAAATCCTGGCAGCTCAAGGACACAAGGTAAAAGTAGCAGGAGCGCAAAAAGTAAGCGGTGAAAACATTGAGTGGGTCGGGTATGTAGATGGCGAAGAGAAGGCGAAACTTATGGGAAACGCCAAGGCACTACTCTCTCCAACCATTTACCTAGAGCCATTCGGGGGAGTCGTCGCTGAAGCAGCTCTGTGCGGAACCCCATCACTGACCACAAACTGGGGATGCTATAGAGAAACCGTAGAACACGGCAAAACAGGCTTTAGAGCGAGAACGCTCAGTGAACTAGCCTCATACATTGAAAAGCTCGATACTCTCGATCCAAATTACATCGCAACCAGAGCAAGATCACTCTGGTCAACCGAGAGCGTTGGAAAACTCTACAACGACTACTTCACTCAGATTTCCTAACATTTTCGCCGACAGCGTAAGGTTTTGACAACAAAACTTCTACACTATCGGCATGACAACCGAAGACATCCAACTAAACCTGGCATATCGCCTCGGAGAAGACTCCGCCCCAACCAATGCAAACGAACTCGCCCGTCGCCTGGCGTTCATAAACCAAGCCCTTAGAGAGGTCTACAAACGTCACTACTGGTGGTGGACTGAGGCTGAGGGAACTCTCACAACCAACAGCTCAAAAACCTCATACGGCACTGCTGACGGTCTTCCAAGCAACATCCGTGACTACTACGAGATAAAAGACGGAACTCTTATCTATCACCCAATAGACGCTCAAGAAGCCTCAGAAATCACGGAAAACCCACTACTCAACTACACCATTCCCTACGGTATCGGCGATCTGTACTACTACACCTGGAACGATAAGCTCTACTTTCTCCCACAAATTCAAGTAACTGGCAAAGTGATCAGCATCAAATACTGGGAAGGCTACACAGCCCTCACCGCTGGATCTACCGTGCCAATTCCTGACCTTTTTTGCAACTGTCTGGACGCATACGCATTTGCCAGAATCTCTCAAATTGACGACGAGAGAGGCTCAGCAGCGGACGGTTTTGACGAGTTTGAGGAAACCATGCGTCAAATGATGATCGAACACAACAAGCAATCCTTCTATAACAAACCAGGGGCATAAATGCCACGAATAAATCAAAAAATCAGTAACGGTCGCAAACAGCAAGAGGTCGTCACAGGCTTTCTTGGTGGACTCAACACATTCCAAGATCAAACCCTCATTCGAGACTCTGAGCTAACCGAAGCTAAAAACATCATTCTCTCAGTCGACGGTATAGAACCACGACCAGGGACAACCAACTATGGCGACAGCTCAAACACACTAGTAAGCGGTGGTATCGGTTTTTACACCTCCACTGGTACAAGAGAGTTTTTACGCTTCTCAGGTGGTCGTCTGCAAAAGTACGTAGGGCAAACACCAACTAACATCGGCAGCAAAACATACGACACCGCTGCCCTTATGAATCTCTTACTTGCTCGTGACAAAGTTTTTACATTTAACGGTGTCGACAACCTCACATACTACGACGGTAGTAGCATTAGCGAATTTACAGAACTCTCAACGCCAACTGGTCTGGCAGTGTCCCCGCAGGGGTCAACTGGCACAACCACATACTCCTATCGTGTCTCAGCATTCAACGCACAGGGAGAAACGCTCGCGTGTTCTAGCGTTACGATAACAAACGGAAACGCCACGCTCTCAGCCACAAACTTCAACCGTGTCACCTGGTCAGCGGTAACAGGGGCAACTGGGTACAACATCTGGGGGCGAGAAGCCACAGGACTTGGTCACACATTCATGGCAACGGTATATGCCACAACCACATACGACGACAAGGGACAAGACACTCCATCAATTACACTACTTCCCCCAGAAGGAAACAGCACAGGCGGTATAACGGCAGAATTTGGCGTTTATGCACTCGGTCGTATTTTTGCAGCTGGCGACCCAGATAACCCATCACGTCTCTACTACGGTGGAGTGGGCGACAACATTGCCAACTTCTCTGGAGCGAACGAGGGCGGTGGATATGTCGACGTATTCAAAAACGACGGTGCGGTTATCCGTTCAATTTTGCCATTCCAGGGAGGAGTAATTATCTGGAAGGACAACGCCATCTACAAGTTCAGCTTCACAAGCGAGGGACTTGCTCAACTCGAAGAAATCACCAGATCATTTGGCGGTATTTCATTCAGATCATGCAAACACGTCGAAAACGACATTGTTTTTGCAGCCAAAAAAGACGGTCGTCTAGCGTTCTACTCTCTAGGAAACCAGGAAAACTACTCATCAGCCATTCTGCGTACCAACGAGCTGTCAATCAAGATCGCCTCGCGTCTGACAGACGTAAACCTGGCTTACCTAGAACGGTCGGGTGCGTTCTACTTCAACAACATATACGGATGTTCTGTGGCAAAGTCGGGATCTACAGTAAACAACCGAATCTGGTGCTTAGATACGCGATTTGGAGCGTGGGTGTACTGGGATGACCTCAAGCCGAACTTCTTCATGGAATACACTGACGCAAACGGTGATCAGAAACTCTACTACGGCGACGAAGCATCTGGATACATGGTCGAAATGTTTGTAACCGCAAGAAACGACAACGGCGCTGCAATTAACGTGGAGTTTGCTACTAAATCATTCAATCAAAAAGCATTCCACCGCTACAAGAAGTACTACAACCCAACCGTACAGTTCAAAGACGTGTCAACATCGGGAGCCGTAAACGGAAACCTCTACCTCGACGGAACAGTTGTCGCAGCAGAGTTCTCTGTCCGCGTTCCAACGGCTGGTGGAGCGGGTGTTGGTGTACAACTTGTCGGTGCCAATCCTTTCGGGTCTGCTACGGGAGGAGTATCAAGCGACTACGAAGTTGCCAGTGACATTCCAGTTGAGATTTACAAAAAAGATATTGCCAGATCAATCAAATACGCGTTCACGAGCGCAACAACAAACGCCAGGTACAAGTTTTTGTCACTAGTAAACATTTACAAAGTACTTGAGGGAAAGAGACTCAAACAACAAAACAGAGTATACGCGTCGTAAGGAAACACGATGTTTTTTGCTACTCTCTAGGAGAAATATGTACTACGCAAACCAATACATCATCACTTACTTAGCAACCACTGGTGGTATCAACAACTCCCAAACCACTGGAATCAAAGTGCAATCTGCAACTGGTATCGACACAGCCAAGCCAGGAGTCGCCCTTCTAAACTACTCAGATCCTCTCAATGAAGACCTTGCAGAGTGGATTTACTACGAAACAATTAATGGAAGCAACGAGTTTACAGGAGTTGTGCGTGGCGCAGAAAAAGGCTCTGCGAAGGCTCACACCGAGTTAGTCGCTATTGCCTTTCCGTTTTCAGAAATCCACACAAACCAATTCGCCGACATTTTTCACGGCACTGTCACCAGCTCTCTTGCAGACAACCTTCTCCTCGAAAACCAAGCGTCAGCCCCAACAACCCCCTCATCTGGATACACCAAGCTCTACGTTGACACAGACGGAACTCTTAAAAAGCTCACCAGTGGTGGAACTCCAAGTAATGTTGGTGTTGAAGTAACGCCACAAAATATCCTCAAAAACGGCAACTTCATTAATAACTCAACTAACGGATACGGTGGAACGCCTGATGACTGGACTAACTCAAGTGCAAACCCAGTACAAGGTGGATTTCCTACATTTACTAAACAGGAATTGATTGATCTTTTGGGTGTAACTGATGGTCAAATAGAGGGATTGTGGAACCTTAACAATGATGTAAATGACCTATCCTCAAACGGATACAATCTTACGGCTTCTGGATCTCCTGTCTACTCTGACGATGGACTGATGGCTAAAGCTCTTGACCTAGAAGCCTCCTCTAGTCAATACGCAAGTATTGCAAACGCCAGTTCTGCAAATCTTGATATATCTGGAGATCAAACATTCTTTTGTTGGGTCAAACCAGAGTCGCTTGGTAACGCTGGTATCATGGGAAAATCTGATTCTGGTGTTACTGCTCAAAAAGCATTAGTTGGCAACAATATTGGACAGGTTTCATTTACGCTCGTGTCAACAGCCTCGGTTGATGTTACCTCAGATGTAAAAATGGAAACTGGTAAGTGGTACTTCTTGTGTGGAGTTTTTGACGATACAAACAATTTAGTCAAGATTTGGGTGAATGGTGTGAAAAAGCAAGCAACTGCCACGGAAACTCCAGGGACTGTTACCTCGGCATTTTCTATCGGAAGGCGTGGAGATCAGACAGCCTACTACGACGGATTAGTGCAGTGTGCCGGTGTACTTTCCACAGCTCTAACTGACGATCAAGTAAAACGTCTTTTTGCAGCAACCTCATACAAGGGCATCAAGGTTCGCAGAAACGGTTCAGATGGTTATGTGTACCAAAACCTACCACAAGACCTCGTTGAAAGATTGCGCGGTAAAACACTCACTGTACGCGCTCAAATGACACAAGAAGTAGCCTCTACTGGTCAGATCTCCATTTACGATGGCACAGAATCAGCAAGCACCACCTCTGCAACTCTCACCGAGCAAACAGGCATAGCAAGTAAAACAATTTCTGCCACAGCCACCCAGATACAGATTCGCCTCAAGGTAAGTACTTCAAACGGCTCTGTCTGGTTTGAGCAAGTGTCACTTTATGAAGGAAGTGGATCACTGCCTTATGCACACTCTAGTGATGACTGGTCAAGGTTCCCTAGGTTGTTGAGAATGGATGTGCCAGCGGTGGTGAGTGCATATCAGTTTGAGGAGAATAGATGGTACTCTCACACTGCAACCTTAGCTGGGTTCAGCTCTGCAACTGATACAACAATTTCTTTTCAACATAGAGGAAAGTCTGCAATTATTTCGAACGGAAGTTTAAATTCTTATATTGGTGGTACATCGAATGCAACAAACTTCACCTTTTCTCTTCCTGTAGTTCCTAAAAAGACGGCAGTCACGCTAGGGTGTTTTTGTGTACAAGATAATGGAACAAATCAAGCAGACCCTGGAATTATAGGAATAAATGCAAACAGTGTTACAGCTAATGTTTGGAAAACCATAGCTTCAAACAACTTTACAGCGTCTGGATTTAAGTATTTATTTATGTCTACTGCTAATTACGAAATTGACTAAGGTAAGGAAACGTACTGAAAAAAGCTAGGATACAAACAACATGGCACGTCGAGACTACAGCCCAACATTTACAAGCACCCAGCCACAACAAATGGCATCACGTCAGATGCCACAGTTCCAGGCTACTCCAAACACCCCAGAGTCACAGCAAGCCTTTATTCAGGCTCTCGACGAGATTCTTCAGAGAAACAAGGGTGGATTTACCGCTGTAGGAGCCGACACTAGCTCAAACCGCCCTTGGCGAATGAACGGTGCAATGCCCGTCGCTCAAGCACAAGGCGTTCAGTCAAACCGAATTGCAGCCGATCCATTCACTCCTAGTGGTCAGCGATGGCAACTGCCAGAACTACCTCCAGAGGAGCCAGAAATCCCAATGATGCAACCAGGTCAAGGAAGCGGACTAGAGTCGTTTATATCGCGATTCAACAACGCCGTTTTTGTTCCAGGTAGTCAAGGCTCCACCTCAGCCGATGCAAACCCCATCTTTGGAGGAGCATCCGCACAGCAGCAAGAATACCTCTACCAGACCGCAGGACGAGACTACCCAGTACAACAACTAGCTGACGGTCAAATGCAGTACCGATCTGGCTTCGTCGGCTTCCCTCAGTCTCGAAGAGATCCACAACCAATCGCAACACTGCAAGACGGCAGAATTCTCCTTGATAACGGAAAAGTGGTTCAGCAGGGTATCGCCAACGCCCTAGCTGGTATTTCAGGTCTTCAACAAGGTATTTTCGGTCAAGAACAAACCATCACGCAGCAATACGGAAACATTAACCCCATTGAGCCAACCCCAGGAAACGTCAACTACGGTACTGACTTTAGAACCAGAGATCTCTCTAACCGAAACCTAAGCATTCCAGTAGCTGCTCAGGTCGTTCAAGTGCTTCGAGACGACGGAACCAGGTTCGGTGATCGCTCAGGACACCAAGGGTACGGAAACTCCGTGTTGCTTCGTCTTCCTAGTGGCGAAATGATTCGTATGAGTCACTTGAGCCAAATGGGAGACTTCAAAGAGGGTGACATCGTCGAGCCAGGTCAACTGATCGGTACTCCAGGACAAACAGGAAACACCTACGGCGAACACTTAGACCTTGAGTACTACAACGCAGAAGGTCAAATCGACAACCCAGAGAACTTTCAAGGATTTACTAATCCCAACTCACTGTTTGCAACCACTCCAGAAATGTATCAGCAGCCAAACCAAACGGCTCAAAATCGTTCTGCTCAGCAACAAACGCCTCAACCACAACAACAGCAGTTTGAGGGCGGTAGCATCCTCTCACAAGCGGTCGCAAACACAGGATCAAACCTCAACATACCAGGAGTAGGAGCCAGTGAACTAGCTCGTGGAGACTTCAGAGCAGCAGCCAACGAAATCGGACAAACAGCACAAACTGTATCAAACGCTGTCAAACCAATGTCGCCAGAGCGTCAGCAACTTGGTCAAAATGTGGCAAAGGTCGGTGAAGCCGCTGGAATTCCAGAGGTCTACGGAAGTGAACTGGCAGAAGGTTCTGTAACTCCAGGACAGGCAGCCAGTTACACGGCAGAGCGATACTTACCAAAAACCAGAATTGACACTGGATTTACCGAACTCTTACGTGGCGACCTTCCAGGTGCAAAACAAAACTTCTCAGACACAATGAACCGTGTGGGAGCGCGTATTCAGCGACTTCCAGGAGAAGTAGCAGACACCATCGCTCCTCCAGCATTTGCCTCAGATGCACAAGCCGTAACCCCTCGAGAAACTCTCGGTCAAAACATTAAGGGAGCCGTCGACTCTGTAACTGATTACGTCGGAGAAAAAGCCAGTGGTGCAAAAACTATTTTTAGCAACGCCGTAGAAAAACCAATGCAAGGGCTGTCAGGTCTAAAGGATCAGGCAACGGACGCAATCAGTAAATTTAACCCATTTAACTTTGACCCAGCAAAAATGGCTGGTGAGCGCAAAGTTGGTGACGAATCCGCTGGAGTGCAAAACATCCTTCCAGGATCACTTGCCAAGCCACAAGGAGAGAAAAACGACATTCGAGATCCGTTCTTCAAGCTCGGGGGCATGGACTTGTTCAGTCAATACGTCAACAAGGACAACATTGGGGATGGCGCACTGAACTTGGGAGTATTTAACAACGAGTTTTATGACGATCCAAACAGAATCGCAACTGTGTTCGGTGCAACCAATATGGCTGGCGACGCTACCCAGAAATACAAGGATCGTGTAATGGGCAGATACGGCGCAGAGTTTGAGAAAGGTGTAAAAGAACAATTCCCGACTGATAAGTTTGAAGAAGGCTCTGTAAACGACTACATTCAGGGGATCAGGGGTGCTGTCTCAAGCTCACTAGCTGGTATGGCTCCATTCACAACCAAGGATGCCGTTTTCCAAGAGGTCAAACCAACCAACCAATCTCGACCAGGAGTAAACAACAGCCCATACGTCTCCGTAAACGAAAACCTAGAGAAGGCTCTGCGAGCCGAAAGCTCCATGAGGGCAATGCCAGTCGGTGTCGACATGAACGCTCCAGTAAAAGGGGCAAGTGCTTCACTATTTACTAGTGCCGTGGCTCCCAAGATGAACCTCTCAGACATTAAGATGCCAAACATTAAGACTCCAAGCCTAAATCTCAGTGGTGTCGCTGCTCCAAAGGAAAAGCCAATCGAAGTCAACATGCCAACCCTAGATGATTACCTGCGACGTGGTAAAACCGCAGCTCAGTACTACGCCGAAACAGGACAGCAGTCCGTGGCAGACCGTGCAGGTGGCGCAGACAAAGCAGCCACAGCACAACGATCTCAACTGAAAGCTCCAGAGTATTACAACCAGTCAAGTCCAACGTACAACACTCCAGGCGCACAGATCCTGCGAACAATGGACAAGGCAGGGTCAGGAACTCAGGCTCCTGGATACCCACAAGGCTACACCGTCACAGGAAGTGGAGCAAACAAACAGATTATCACACCAGGTGATACTCCAGTGGCAGAGCGATCAGCACAGCTAAACATGAACAGAACCCAAAATAACCCAGGGATCTTTTCACAAGCAGCAGGTGTTCTAAAGAGACTATTCAACTTCTAGGAGAAATATGAGCTTATTTTCGAGCATCTTTAAGAGAAAAACACCACAACAGCAAAACATGAGCGTGGCTCCAGGCGCATCTCCAAGTCCAGCACCCAAGCCTCAGCCATCACAGCCACAGGGAAACCCATACTCTTCTCTGTTTAGTACCGCTGTAAGCAAAATAACCCCTAAAAACGTCGCCAAAGGTGCGATTTTTGCCACCAACATGACCACGATTCCTGGTCAAGTAAGCAACGCATACAACGCTGTAACGGGCGTGATGCGTAAAAACCAAGCAACGGTTCCATCAGCTCCAAAACTCGCTCAAGCACAATCGGCAGCTCTTTTAAGACCACGAACTCCTCAAAACACTCCTGTTCAAGATCCGTCACAAGCAGCAGGTGCAAAAAAGCCAATAACAATGGATGACATTTTCGGGATGTCAGAGAAGTTCAATAACGACTCAGCGGGTCGCTGGAACGAATCAGCAAGAAAGAACAACGACGAGCGCGTTGGTGCTATCCGTGGCAGTTATGACCGAGCAAACCAGGCACTCAAAGATCAAATGCCATTCTTGCAAGATCAACACGAGCGAACAAAAGCCGAACTACTTGCAGCAGCCGATGACATTCGCAAGTCAGGAGTAATAGAGGCTGACGCTGCTAACGAGACGTATGGAGAAGCACTTCGATCTGGCGCACAGATGAACCGAGAAGAAAACGCTCGTATCAAAAACCAAATGGCAATGCTCGGTACGTTTGACAGCAGTCAAACCAGGGACAGACTGATCAATCAATCAGAAACCTTCCAATCAGGACAGCAAAAAACCCTTCGAGAGAAGGCACGAGAGCTTTCACGCATTGAAGCAACCGTACAAACCGCCGAACGAACCGCCAAGAACGCCGTAGCGAATGAAGTAGCCAACTTCCAAGAAACCGTCCGCAAAATCAACGAAGCCGTCAACATGAACGACGCTGAAAAGGAATCAGAAATCCGTAAGGCATACGGTGAGCTAGAAATGACCGTCAACGGCATTCAGGACTACCTCGAAAAGAGTAAATACGAACTTAACGTCGCTAAAATGCAATTCCAAATGGAACAGCAGGGAAAGACCCCATTTTCTGGACTAAGTGAGCAATTTATGGCAACTGGTGAACCAACCAACGCCCAAGAAGACTACATCCTCAAGAGTGCAGAACAAACTGCCTGGAACATTGCCAACGGATACATGAAACTAGAGGAAGTAACTGACCCAACCGTTCGCGCATTAACAATGCAGTATCTTACTGAAAGCGGATCGACCGCTCCAGGTGGCAAGGGCGCAAGCGCAGCAGAAAAATCGCAAACTGGTAAAGCACAGGCTGGAATATCCGCGCTACAACAGATTGAATCAATGATCGGTGACAACTCTTGGATAACCTCACAGAACTCTCTTCCAGGATCTCCAGGTGCGCGTCAATACGAAGCAGCCGTATCAAGTTTAACCGATGCTATCGGTGGACTTAGAACTGGAGCGAGTGTAAGTAAGGAACAACAAGCCTTCTACAGAAACTTACTTCCAAAAGTTGGAGATAGCCCAGAGACAAGAGCATACAAAATTAACGCACTCCGAAACGAGTTGCAGGGGTACATGTAATGCCACTGAGAAAAACACTTAACTGGGGAACCCCTCAGACGAGTCAAACACCAGTAATGCCACAACAACCGAAACAGGACGGTTTAGTCACCTCAATGGTAAAAGGAGTGGTCAGCCCAATTGCTAAGTTCGGGTCTTTTGCGGGTGAAGCAGTAGCCCAAACAGCTCGACTCTTCACAAATCCAACTATGCTCAAGGCATCGTTTGCAGCTGATAAGATGACCGACGACGACTGGTCAAAGCTGGCAGACAGCAAAGAAACCTTCATAATGAAGGACTCAAAAGCCATTAAAGATCCAACCTCAATCGCTAAAACAGGTCTCAAACGAACCGCGGGTGCAGCAGCCTATGCTGTTCCAGGTGGTATTGGTGCTAGTACTCTCGGCAAAACAGGTAGCCTTGCACTCTCTGGGGGAATCTCTGGAGGTCTTTTCGGGTTATCTGATGGTGATGACATTGACCCAAAGCGCATCTTCACATCAACAGCAATGGGCGCAGTAGCAGCCCCAGCAATGAATAAATTTGGCGAAGCTGTATCCAAGGGAGTTGGAAAAGCTACCAAAAAGATCAACCTCAAAAGAGCAGGAAAACTGATTGAAGAAGAAGGTAAAGACTACGCGGTCAGAAGCTCAAGGATTAGTCAGCCTCAACAAAACAACTTCAAAGCAAAAACAGGTAAAGAAGTAGCAGATTTCCAGGTAAAGAACAACCTCTACGGACAAAACCTTGATCAAGTAGACGAGCTGATCAAACCACTCGAACAAGCCCGCGCAAAGGCAATAAAAGAGGGCAATCCAATGGTGAACCCACAAGAGGTCATTGAAGCATTCAACGCCGAAATTGCCAAGCTAGACGCTCCAGGAAAGGCAAGTGTCCCAGCCAACAAACTAAGAAAGAAAGCTCTTGAGGAAGCCAGAGACATGTTCGCCGACGATGCCGTCAACTACGCTCAGCAAAACGGCGACGAAACCCTCTCACAATATCCGCTTCAGCTTCTGGACGAAACGCGCTCAAACATTGACGCTACAACGCCAAAAGCTCAGTTTATGAGTGATCCAGTCGCTTATGGAAACTCAAGAAAGATTGGCAACGTCTATCGAAACTTTGTAAACGACCGCGCAGGAACCAGAGAAATGGGACTGAAACTCAGAGATCTTTACGCCTACCGAGACGCACTGGAAAAAGCTCCAAAGGGAAAGAACACTCTGCCATTTGGACTTAACAGGGGAATGTGGGGCGTGGCAGGAGCAACAGCTACAAACCTCCCAATAGTAGGAACCGCAGTGGGTATGGCGGGAGAAGCTATTGCCAATAACCCAGGAGTCATCGGAGCAACGAGTCGTGGTATTCAGCGTGTTGGCAGAGCAATGCAAAACCTTCCAAACGTCGCCATTCCACAACTACCAGCTGGAACTAGCACAGCAGCATCAAGAATGCTAACAGCAGGTGCAACTGGAGCCATGAATCCGCAGCAGCAACAGGCTACACAAAGCAGACAGCAAACCGTTCAGTACATTGCATCTATGGGCGTAACAGACCCGAAACAGATCGCCGACATGCTCAACGAGGCATCAGCTCAAACAGGATACTCAGAAGGCAACTGGACTGCACAAGAAGTCGCTCAATACCTACCACAACAACCACCATTAAGTGGAGGTTTTTACCCCATGACACCCCCTCCAACGAAGTTCAAAGCACCAGAGCTGAGGCAATACCAAGGTAATAAATAACCGCACAAAAACATATAATTTCAAGGATGCCATGCCCAACAACGCCACACAAGAAACCAAAAAGGGACTACTGGAAAAAACTTTTGAAAGTAGTCCGCTTGCCGTTATCATCGCGCTTGTCTCGGCTGTTACTGCTATCGCTAACCTGTGGTCTGTTAGCAAGCTGGCTCCTATTGCAGAAGGTCAAGCCGTACTCGAAGTTCGAGTCTCCGCCCACGATCAAGTCATTACAACCCTTGTCCCCAGAACCGAGCTTACAGGTTCCCTTGAATCGCTCAGAACTAGCATCATCGAGTTCAAAGATAACACCAACAAACGACTCGACTCCATCGACCGAAAGTTGGATAGATAACACTATATGAAAACCATATACCTGTACGACTACCTCTCCAGCGAGGGTTTTTACCTTACCCAGAAGTACGGAACCAATGAGTACCACAACTACACTCAGTACGGTCTTCTCTGGCATGAGGGAGAGGACTACGGTGACAGAACAGACTCAGCCCCAAAGGTTCGAGCCGTCCACGACGGGGTCGTTGTGCAAGACTTCGACACCATAAAGGGAAACTATGGGAAATACGTTGTCGTCTGGGATGACGTGCAGATGTGTGCCACATGGTACTGCCACCTAGAGAGCAACGTCGTCAAGCTCGGACAAAGAGTAAAAGCGGGCGACCTCATCGGAACAATGGGAGCAACAGGAAACGTCACCGCCAAACACCTCCACCTCAATTTTGTACTCACTGACACACAGGGTAAGAGGTTGTACAATGAAAAGGCAAGTAACTACGGATACCTAGACCCAAAAGCCAAGGTCTTCCCGCCAGGTGTCCCACAATACAAAGTTGTCTGGCTTAAACCAGGAGAAAATATGTCTGATGACACTATGCAAATCACTAAGGCTGACTTCGAGAAAATACGAGGCAATAGTGAAAAGTGGGACAACACAGTCCGATATTTGGAGATTACAGACGACCCAGCAACTACCCCATTTGACAAAGTAAAGAGCGTCATCGCAGGGATCAAATCCAGGCTTACAGACGTTTCTAACCAGCTTATTACCGCACTCTCAGACGTTCACAATAGAGAGGAACAAGTTAGCAGACTCAAGGCTCAACTGCTAGACGAGGCAAAACTGGCAGAACAGCGATACAACAATCTAAATTCTGTATATCAATTAGCCATCAAAGAGAAACCCTTGCTTGAGGGTAGGATAGAGGCACTACAAGGGCAGGTAGATGATCTGGCAAAACAAAAAGGCGAAGAAAGCACGAAGAGAGCGCAAGCTGAGGCAGACCTGCAAGAAATCAAAGAAAAGTACAACGCTCTTCTAAACGATCAGCCAGTCAAATACTCGGTATCAGAACTCATAATTTTACTCATTAAAGCAATCACAAAGAGAGGATAGTATGAAGCTCCGCATAAGCTCCGACCAAATACCGAAGATTTACCGAAGTGCGTTAATTAGTACTGGTGGTTTTCTTATCGCCTTTGCTTTGTTCTTCCTAGCAAAAGCACTGTTCCCATCCTATGATTTTTCTGAACTACAGAAGATCATGCTTGGTGCAATGGGAGCGTTCATTGCAAACTTTGTAAGATTACTAGTTACAATTGAGTAATATGCCAGATTTTAGAGAAGTATACGAACAAGTCGGAAAAATGGCTGAGACTCGTCGGGACGTGTGGCAAGACGACGCTTTTTCTCTAGCACAAGCCCTCATGGGAGAAGTCCAGGAACTACAAGATCAACTGCAAGAAAGTGCAGTAACAGGTGAAGCAATGCCCGTCGGCTTGGAGCTGGCGGACGTTCTTAACTACGCGCTGAGGCTATGCCACTGCATGGGCTTTGATCCAGTCGATCTACTCGTGATGAAAAATGACAGAAACTCACGGAAGTTCCCAGACTTTCTCATGAGCAAAAACGGTAGAACACCACAAGAGGCTATAACCGCTGCAAAAAAATCGTGGAAGGCGATGGGTGGAGACATTGCGTGGAGCCATGCGTACACCGAACATTTAGTCCATGAGGCTGGAGAAGACTAGAGTCATTGAGAAACTATTTACAGCTGCGTCACTGTCAGTGATGTTTTTTGCCCTCACTGCTCAGTTTAGTTATCAGTCAAAAGAAAAGATCAAAGAACGTGTAAGGAGACGGTATGGAAGGCTCTGCTCTGAAAGATCTGGTATCTATGGGGTACCACTTGAAGCCAGTCACAGAAACCACCAGAGGTGCAACGGCTACGATGACCCAAAAAACGGCGAATTACTCACGATCTACGAACACCTTCTCGTACATGAAGGCTGGAGTACTCAAAATACCCTTGGGCTGTCTAAAAGAGACAACGACTTCGCCATCCGATCAATCAAAGAGCGTATAACAATATGGGAAAGCTGCAATGGTGACCTCCAACTCTACAAACAAAAACTCAACGAAAAGAGACAAGCGACCCGCTGACGGGAGCAACCTCGTGACAATGGACAGTCTTCGGCGGGAAGTGCTTCCACCCATCATTATCGACGACCCCAGCCTGAACCATTCCATCCTTGATCCACTTAACAGCAAACTCTACGTTGTCGAAGTCTTTCCGCTTGTTCTTATGCTGCCAAACAATACTGAACTCCTCGATTCTGTCGAAATGGGGGATCTTTTGCAAACGGCAAGCTTGAGCGACGAGGGCGGTCATGTCCTTTTTGATCTTAGCAGCGAGGAATCTATTGGATCTTTCGGCTGTAATATACGTGTTGAGGTCTACGAGTTCAGGTAATATAAGTGTCATTGTTTACAATGTTATTACAATCTCAAAAAAAAGTTTACATTAAACCACGCACCCGTTGGCTCATAGCTCCAACCGCATGAGTGAAAAGAGCGCGGCGAGTTTCGTGGACTCAGCGCATAGGGCGATTGATTGCCACCAATCCAGTTGCTGCCATCGCTTTCCCCTTACTCTTTGTCCGTGAGGCGTTACCCTCCAACATACCATCCAGGGCGGGTTTCCGACTAAGCTTCACAATCCCATAACCAACGCGGGATCACAACCTCGCACTCCCTATACGCTCAATCCACTTTTTCTCTAATCTCAATCTGACCGTTAAAACTGTTACATTCTTTGCAAAATAGTTTTATTACCAGCCATTTTTGAGCATCCATGTATCTTTTTTCACGATCAATTCTTATGTCCAAAACTTTGTTGCACAGTTTTCTTGATAATGAAGCATGCCTTGTGCAATAGAACTGCATTCTCCAAGGATTGTACTTCCAGTGTTTTATTTGTGTTGGCATATGGCTGAGACTGGGGTTGAACCAGCATCTTGATCTGCCCCGAACGATAGAAGCAGAACCGCTCTACATTGAGCTACTCAACCGCGAAGCACTCAGGATACAGCAACTTGACCGAATATACGACGGCTCATGAACCGTTCGGTACACCGCTTGTACTTGGCGTGTTGCCACGTGCAATATGGATCTCCATCATGCGGGCGTTTTATCCTAAGCATCCTGTAAACAGGAATACCTACGATGATCCCGAGACAGGCATTGCACCTGTACCACCACTCACACTGCCCGTGATGAGTGGAGTTCTACTATTGAACTACTCGGGCAACGACGCATCTAAGCGTCCAGTCGGTTCGTAACTCCTTGGGAGAGAAACCAACCGACCTGTTGCTCCATCTGGACTTGAACCAGAACTTTCGGCTTATGAAACCGACGTGCTTCCTTTGCACTACAGAGCCTAGTGGCGAGCTTCTTACCGTCACCTAGGTACTCGCCATGAATGCGTTACTGAGTAACAACTTCTTCTGAGGACACGACACCTTCAGTAGCTTGTTGTTCTTTTAACTGTACCACTGGTGAATACGGGCGGTCAACCCCAACAAATTGCGAAAGGTTCATATACATACAACCAGTCTCAATGTTGGTAATAGCCTCAGACAACTCTCGACCACCAGCAATCTGTGGACGACCGATGATTGAGTCTCGACCCTCTCTGAGCAACTTCAAAGCTGCATCAAGGTGTTGTTGAGCCTTCTCTACGTTAGGTTTTATCGTGACTGGGAAAC
>OGVO01000074.1_pt1 | contig 16819 bp, 25 predicted proteins | sample 1575771 | NCBI WGS metagenome assembly OGVO01 (sample SAMN07581527, study PRJEB24739) | freshwater metagenome | place: Singapore | collected 2015-01 | reverse complement strand
GTTTCCCAGTCACGATAATAGGCAGAGCGTTCGACTTTTAATCGAAAGGTTGTGGGATCATTGCCCACCGGGTTCACCAAATTACTGCTCCTTCGTCTAATGGTAAGACGCGTGGTTTTGGTCCATGAGATCGGGATTCGAATTCCTGAGGAGCATCCAAAAAATTAACTTGCTCCGACGGCCAGTAAAGAGTAAAGGAGTTACGTGTGCATCTAAAAGAGATTTGGTGTGAAGGCGATCCTCGTCGCGATTACACAGCCTGTAATCTAGGCTATGGCAAGGGTGAAACTCTAGAGGAAGACTGCGAAGATTGGGCCTCCAGACACGAGTTTTTCAATACTCATTTTGATAGAAACAAAATGTCATACCTAGGGTGCAAGTTATTCGATAATGAGGTTGAAGCTAGAGACTCTTGGAATTAAAAATGACAGCAGAACAATTTGTATATTGGTTGCAGGGGTTCTCAGAACTTGAGTGCGCCCCTCCCAATGATAAGCAGTGGAAAGTTATTCAAGATCGCTTAAACTGGGTATTTACAAAAAGGACTGTAGATTACACGCCAGATCCTGTAGGCCCAGGTACTTGGAGAGTCCCCAGTACTACTATTTGTTAATAAAGCGCCGGTGGCGGATTGGTAACGCGCGGGACTGCAAATCCTAGGCTCCGAAAGGTAGTGAGTTCGATTCTCACCCGGTGCTCCATATAAAAAGAACTATTATGTTTATTGTTATGCGTAGTCCTTGTTTAATCGAAGACGAAGGTAGGCACTTCTTTATAGGTACTTTTACTAGAGTAGAAGATGCTTATAGTTGGATTGCTTCCCAAAAAGGCAGTTATTTTGGCCCGTCTAACTACTATGTAATAACGGAACGTGGGCAGGATGGTAATGCAGCGGCGTGCTAAGCCGTACAACTGTTAAAGGTTGACTGGGTTCGACTCCCAGACGTTCCGCCATAATAGGATTTGTTATGAAGTATACATCTTACATAGTAGAAGCTCATTCTCTGTATAGAACTTCTCCAGATTGGAGAAAAGACTTCAAAGAAGCCTATAAGAGATACAGACCTGTGATTAGTCGAGAGGCATGGAAGGCCCATAAAACAGGTTTGAGGTATGCCTTGGCAGAGGCTCGGTAGTTCAATGGTTAGAGCACTAGCCTGTCACGCTAGAAGTTGCGGGTTCAAGTCCCGTCCGAGTCGCCATTAAGGAATTGCCCGTGAAAGAATGTATTGACTGCACTAGTCCTGCTGTATGGGTTAGACATACTCAGTTTGCAGGGGACCACCCTCTTTGCGATAAACATGCAAAAGAAGACTCAGAGTTTCTAGTAAATAACTCTTATGTAGTCTGGAGCAAAGCATAAAATAAGTGTTGACCTAACACTCAAGCTAAAGATTAAATGGAAGCGTGGCCGAGCGGCTGATGGCTCTAGTCTTGAAAACTAGCGAACCGAAAGGTTCCGTGGGTTCGAATCCCACCGCTTCCTCCATGCCCCAGTATACCCTCTCGCTACGAACGAGTAGAAAGGTTAACTGAATCACATGGAGGTTTGAATCCTCTCTGGGGCTCCAGCCTCCTGTAGTTAAACGGTATAACCTGCGACTGATAATCGCATATTGGAAGTTCGATTCTTCCCGGGAGGACCATTTAGATAAGCACACTCTAGCGATCTTCGTCGCGTCAACGACATAGATTGTGAAGAACTGACGCCGCTCACTTACTTTGACGGGTAAGTAATAATGCGCTCGCCTCATAAGCGAGAGATTTGGGGTTAGCGGGAGCAACTTGGCTTGAGCCATGTAGCATAAGTGGTCGAGTGTGTTTTTCTAAGTGTTTATAGGGGCACCTGAGTGGGTGCAGACTCTGCCCTTGCACGGCGGAAGATAGGGTTCGACTCCCTAGTGCTCCACCAATATTGTCGAAGCAGAAAACAATATCTAACGTGTTATCGCGAAATGTAAAGATAAATTCTGCACAAAGTCCCGACGCAGGCGGATGGGCAAACCGCGACGAAATATTTTGAGGATCTTCAAAATAATGAAAATAGGAACGTAAAGCACTCTTATCAACAAAGGCCGGAGTGTCCCTGAAAAGGGCGGTGATTCGAGGACGCACTCCCTTATACGGTCGAGAATACGGTAACGGCTGGCACTCTAGTAAGTATTCTGCGCGCACAGCGACCTACGAGTTTATTAAGACCTCCTCTGCTGAACCCCAAGAAGGGATAAAGAACTTTGTTGCAACTCTGTTTTTTATCTGGGAAGATTGCAACGTCCGGAAGTAAGCAATCAAGGCACACTGCAGGAGGTTACTTGCTTCTGTAGCTCAGTTGGTAGAGCACCTGATTGAAGATCAGGGTGTCGGCGGTTCGAACCCGTCCGGAAGCACCACTTATAATATATCTTGACTTTCATAGCTTATTTCGCTATATTGAGTTCATGAAAGCAAAGCGATACATAGAGACTGTAAACCATTACAAGACTTATACCAAGCCCCTACTTGCTAAAATCGCAAAAGGCTGGCGTCCAGAGTCAAAGGAAGAAATTGTAAAGGTTCTAGTAGAGGCTCAGATTGGATATATCTCAGCAGAGAAAGTAGCTAGTATACTTAATTGTGATGAAAGTTTAGTTAAGAGAGTTAGAGACGGCAATACTTCTTGTCGGGCAGCAGCAGATATTTTGCTCCGATAGCTCAGCGGTAGAGCGTCTCCTTTACACGGAGAGGGTCGGCGGTTCAAATCCGTCTCGGAGTACCATTATAGGGTTGCTACTTAATAAGCACGCTGAGGGGTCACGGTTAGTCCCTCCCACAGATAAATGCTGGTAATACAGGCTTTATCTGTGGCGTAGGCAGAATTGGTTGATGCGCTAGCTTGTGGTGCTAGAGATAGTGGGTTCGACTCCCACACGTCACCCCATTTAAGCGGGTATGGTGTAATTGGTAGCCGCGCTGGTTTTAGGTACCAGTGGAGTAATCCGTGGGGGTTCGAGTCCCTCTACCCGCACCATAATATTTAACAGAGGTGAAACATGAAGCTTTTTAAGAAGATGAAAGACGGAGGCCCTGATAGCACAGTAACAGGTTACTGGCTTATTGAGTGTAAGAGCCTATTTTCAATCGTGCTTCTGAAGTTTGAAGGTAGGAGCCGGGAAGCCTATCATACTCATGCTTTCAATGCGTGGAGCTACATTCTTCCCTTCGGGATGGGATTGATGGAACACTACACCGATGGCACCTGTAAGTTTCTAAAGCCTGACTCCGTTATTTATACTCCTAGAGAGCTTATGCATAAAGTAGATAGTAACGGAACTAACTGGATTCTATCTTTCAGAGGGCCTTGGTCGGAAACTTGGAATGAGATTAACGAACACGGCAATCAAACTCTTACACATGGCCGACAAGTTGTAAAAAATAATACTTGACTTTGTATCCTTACTTTGCTATAAAGTTTCAGTAAGGAGAAGCGGAATGTCAAATACTGGCAAAGGGTCTATAGTCACTCTAGAGCAGTGGATTAATACTCCAGGGATTCGTAAAGGTATTCTAGCGGTATACGCTAATGATCCTTTTGACTACGAGGATAATCGCGCTTCGTATGAAATTGGAAGGCAGATCGCACTTCTAGCAAAAGAAGCAGGCCTAAATACACGAGGAACAATTCTTCGTAAGAAGCCTAACTCACAGCAAATGGCAATTGTCAAAACAAAAATGCCTATTCTTAGTGAGATTGTCTATCGAAAACTAGGATTTAAGCCTAGTCAGCTGATATTAGAAATATTTTAGGGTAGTATGCGCGAGTGGACGCGTACCGGACTGTAAATTCGGCGTCGAAAGACATGGTAGGTTCGAACCCTACACTACCCACCAGATTAGGAAACCCAATGACACAAGAAGAACTTGAGCGTCAAGCGGAGAAGCTATACTACGAGTTCTCTACAGCGAGGGGGCTTCAGTACCCTTGGAATATGCTTGATGATAATACCAAGAGTCATTGGCGTCGCAGAGTACAGCGAGATATTTAGTATAGAGGTACACAAGTATGAAAATTAACCAAGAATACGTAGGATGGTGGATTCTAATTGTTGCAGGATTAATTGTTCTGTTTCCTGTCACTTCTTGCGTAGAGACTCAGGCTACGGAGCGGACAAAGAGAATCCAAGCTATGTCTAGCCATTGTGGAGAGCAGGGTAAGACGTTCAAAGCTGAAAATACAGAATCCTCGGAAGGAATGTGTATTTAACGGGAATTAGCTCAGCCAGATTAGAGCACTCCGTTTGAGGTAAGGGTAGTCTGGGTGTGGGCTAATGGTAAGCCACCTCGTTTGGGGCGAGGACATCATGGGAGTTCAAGTCTCTCCACCCAGACCAGCTCAGTAGGTTAAATTATTGGTCGGCCTCGGAAAAATAATTCTTGACTTTTTGGACCAAAATTTGTATAATGCATTATTATGTCAATATACAAGCAACTACAAAATCTGTCCGACGAGGATATGGTAGACATCTGCGACACTTATACTTCTGCATCAGAGTATCTAAGAAGCATTAAAATGTCTGATAATGGTAGGTACACTTCTCTTATTAATTCTAAAAGAAAAGAATTAAATTTAGAGTGGAAGCCCGTTACAGCCAATATAACTTGCCCCGTATGTCAAGTATCATTTAAGCCAAAAAGTAAGACTCAAACTACTTGTTCGAGAAGCTGCTCTAATACCCACTTCAGAAGTGGAGTTAACCACTATGCTTATACTCCAGAAAAGCAGAACTATAGAACCTTATGCTTTGCCCACTACCCTAAAAAGTGCATAATATGTGGGGAGGACAAGATAGTAGCGGTACATCACTATGATGAAAATCACGACAATAATGATATTAATAACTTAGTACCGCTGTGCCCTACTCACCATCAGTATTTGCATTCTAGGTATAAACATTTAATACAAGATACAGTAGATACGTGGGTATCGGACAACATAGCTGCCAGTACATCGGTGAAGCATTAAAGTGATGCGGGAGTCTCCAAAACTTCAGAACACGGGGCGGTACCGTGCTCCGGTGCCAGATTTAAAGAGGCATAAGTCAAAATAGTTCTTGACTTGTGCCTTTTATTTTTATATAATTATCACATCGACAACAAGTCGAATCTATAACTTTTTAAGGAGAATTATTTTGGCGTGGGATGATGATCGTAAGGCGCAAGCAATCAGTATGTATCAGGAACGGGAACCTACTCCTGAGAACTCAATGGATATTGTGTCCGAAATTGCAGAAGAACTCGGAGAAAGCCCTAACGGCGTTCGTATGATTCTAAGCAAGGCAGGCGTCTACGTAAAGAAGGAACCGGCTGCTGGAGCGAGTAAGTCTAAGACGACTAAGTCTGCTTCTACTCGTGTGAGTAAGGAAGATGCTCAAGCACAACTTATCGCCGCTATTGAAGCCGCAGGTAAGGAAGTTGACTCTGACATTATCAGCAAGTTGACTGGTAAGGCTGCAATTTATTTTGCTGGTCTATTCGCCTAAGTCCATAAGCCTGCCGTATTCGTACGGCGGGCTCATGTCTGCAAGTATGCCAACCTGCCGACAAGAGGAATATGACAAAAGACGAATTAATTAACTTAGTTAAAGAATATGGTGATGCTACAATAACTTACAGAAGCCTAGAGTCGAAGAAGTTAAAATATAATGTATGCACGCTAGACTTTAATAATGAGTACATTAGCACAAAATCCAACAGAGCCAGAGAGACTGAGGATACAGTCCTACTCTTTTGCTGGGACTCTGACTCATTCAGGCTAATCCGACCTAGTAGTATTACAAGCGTAGTGCCTTTATCCGCCTCGCTTAAGGATAGGGCGTAATGGATGAAGATGAAGAAATTTATTCCAGAATAATTCACTCTACTGAGGACTTTCAAGTAAGACTTACAATCAATAGATTTAGAGGCACAGAATATCTTCATCTACGTAAGTACTATTTAGACTTCTCAGAAGAGTGGATGCCTACAAAAGATGGCGTTGCTATGCCTCTCGATCTAGAGAACTCGAAGGAGCTTTTTATAGGCTTAGTCGAAATTCTGTCTTTAGCAGAGAGCAAAGATGTGATATTATCTAATTTTAAAGAATTATTACAGGACATTTATCAATGAAAGCTTTTCTAGATTATGCGAGTGCCAAGTATTATGCTGGTGAGCCTATCATCAGCGACGAGGAATTCGATAAGCTAGCGGAGTATCATGGCTATGAGAGCGTGGGTGCTTCGGTCGTTGGCGATCGGATTGCTCACGCTTTTCCTATGTGGAGCCTGCAAAAGTGTTACGATGATGAGCCTCTAACTGCTCTTCCCGGCTTCACTGTAACAACTCCTAAGATTGACGGGGCCGCTGTAGCATTGTACTATGCTTACGGTACACTTGCTCTGGCTCTTACTCGCGGAGACGGTAAGGAAGGTCTGGACATTACAGAGAAGATGAAGCAACTAGTGCCTAATCAACTACCTAATGTAGCCACGCCACTTTTACAGATTACCGGAGAAGTAGCGGCTCCTAGCATTATCGAAAATGCGCGTAACTATGCAGCAGGCGCTCTAAATCTTAAGTCGCTAGAAGAGTTTTCTTCGCGGCAGATTACTTTTATTGCTTATGGTATGAAGCCTTATAAGTATGACTGCTGGAGCCAGGATATGGGCTTCCTTCACGATCTAGACTTTAATACTGTACTAGATAGTGAGTGGGAAGATTATCCGCAGGATGGCAAGGTCTATCGACTAGACGACTATGATAAGTTCGAGGAATTAGGATACACTTCTAAGCATCCGCGAGGTGCATTCGCTCTAAAGGAGCGCAAGGGTGGCGTAATTACTAAGCTGCTCGATGTAGAATGGCAGGTTGGCCGTAGTGGCGTAGTAAGCCCCGTAGCAATTCTAGAGCCTGTAGTTATTGGAGAAGCGACTGTAGCTCGCGCTACGCTTCATAATATCAAGTATATTAGAGAACTAGACTTAGACTATGGCTGTCTTGTAGAGGTGCTAAGAGCGGGAGAGATTATTCCCCGTGTAGTAAGAAGGGTGTATGAGTAAAGGAATCTATAACGATAAGTACTTTATCAACCACCTCGATGAATGTGATAAAGATGCTATTCTATATATTGTGGTTCTAGTAAATCAAAGTACTAATATTAGAGAGTGCGTCAAAATCGGTATAGCCAAGGGGCGAAACTGGAAAGACGCTATAAAGCGCGCTGGAGGCTTCAAAGGCTATGACATTCGTATCCAAAAAATAGTATCAGGACGACTAGAAGATATTTATTATCTGGAGCAGTACTTACACGAACTATGGGGTGAGTATAGATATTACGACACTCTAAAGTTTGGGGGGCATACTGAATGCTTCAAGATAGAAAAACTTAAAGAAATACTTACCAGCGTTCCCGATAGCTGCTAAAAAATAGTTCTTGACTTTGTCCCCTAAAAACACTATAATGCTTTTATCAGATCAGGAGAGAGAAAGTGATTGAAGCCCCGACAAATTGTCCGAGTTGCGACAGTGCTCTTGAATGGTCTAATGACATTCTATACTGCCGTAATAAGCTTTGTGGCGCTTCTGCAAAGAAGCAAGTAGAACACTTCGCTAAGGCACTAAAGATTAAAGGTCTTGGCCCTTCGACCATCCAAGCCTTAGACCTGCATACAGTTTTAGAAATTTATGAATTGAGCCTCGAAGAGATTTCAGATGCTCTAGGCTCAGAGAAGATTGCATCAAAGCTTTTTGAAGAGATTGAGAAATCGAAAGCAAAAAAGCTTAATGATGTTCTTCCTGCTCTGGGCATCCCTCTTATCGGAGCAACAGCTACCGGTAAGCTTGCAGCAGTATGTTATTCTATCGAAGACATTGATGCTGATACCTGTAAGCAAGCGGGTCTAGGCCCGAAAGCTACAGAAAGCCTACTAGGCTGGTTAGATGAAAATGACTGGTACTTGTTTCTACCTCATACTCTAGTATTCGAGCGAGTCACTAAGTCCGTTTCACAGACTGGCGTGGTTTGTATATCAGGTAAGCTGACTAGCTTTAAGACTAAGTCGGAAGCCCAAACCGTATTGGAGTCTCTAGGATTTACAGTAAAATCCTCCCTCACTAAGGATGTAACTATTCTAGTTAATGAAGAGGGCAGAGAGACTTCTAAGACACAAAAAGCCAGAGAGTCTGGCATTACAATTGTAACTGACCTAAAGAATTTCATAGGAGAAATTAATTAATATGACTACCCCAAAGTGGACCGAAGAACGCACCGCCCAGCTAGTAAATTCAGTTGGTGACGAGAGTCCAGTAAGCCGTGCAACTGTTGCTGAACTAGCTGAAGAGCTAGGCACCAGCACTCGCTCAATCTCTTCGAAGCTTCGTAAGCTAGGCTTTGATGTTGAGCTCGCCTCTGCTGCTCCACGTGCCTTCTCAGACGAAGTAACTGAAGAGCTACGTCACTTCGTGACTCAGAATACTGGTGAGTACACCTACGCCCAAATCGCTGAGAAGTTCCCAGGCGGATACACCGCTAAGGCTATTCAGGGTAAGATCCTTTCAATGGAACTTACCGGCCACGTAAAGGAAACTCCAAAGGCTGAGCACGCAAAGACCTACTCAGCAGACGAAGAAGCTCTAGTTCTAAAGCTAATTCGGGAAGGTCGCTTCGTAGAAGAAATCGCAGAAGCAGTTGGCAAGACGGTTCAGTCAGTTCGTGGTAAGGCTCTAAGCCTACAGCGTTCAGGCGAAATTGAAGCCATGCCAAAGCAGCGCGACCTTAAGGGACCAGCTGCTGACCCGCTAGACGCAGTTGATGTATCAGGCCTAACTGTTGCTCAGATTGCTGAGCAGATTGGCAAGACTGAGCGTGGAGTTAAGACCATGCTTACTCGTCGCGGACTAACCGCTGCCGATTATGATGGTGCAGCTAAGAAAGAGAAGGCTGCTGCTTAAGTTTTCTCTTTGAAAGTGAAAGCCGGAGCAGCTTAACCGCTGCTTCGGCTAAACTTGTTTTAAGGAGACGACTTTGAGTAACCTCGCTAGTGCATTATTTAAAAGGATTCTTGAAGAAGAAGACTTTGATACATGGTCCAGCTTAAGACGGCACTATCTGCCTAGTGAGTACTTTGTAGTTTACGATGCTATTGATAAACAAGTAGATAGCTACCACAAACTACCCACTATTGAAGAACTTAAGCTGGCAGTAAGAGATGGTCCGACTCTAGATAAAATCTACGCCATTGAAGTTGTAGAAGTAGATGCGGAACCTTTTCTTCTATTAGATTATCTAAAGAACGAATTTACACAAAAAGAGACTCTAACTGCTCTATCCAATTACGTGGAGCGTTCTATATCCTTCGAGACAGCTGAAGAGACTATTGAGTCTCTTTATAGTATTATCTCTAAAATCGAAGAGAGAGTAGAGATTCAATCAACAGAAGATAATATGCAGATGATAAATCTGTTTGAGTCTGACGAAGAAATCGCTGACTACATCCCCCTAGGGCTAAATGCCGAGTTTGATAACTTAGTTCGATTTAAGAGCAGCGACTATATTCTTATGGGAGGTAAGCGCGGTTCTGGTAAGTCTATTACTTGCTCTAACCTGGCAGATACTGTATATAAAAGAGGTAAATCTGTTTTGTACTTCAGTATTGAAATGCCTACTCGTGAAGTATTACAGCGTCAATGTTCTATTGGCTGTGGTGTCCCGCACTCTAAAATTAAGTATAAAACTCTGGATAACCTAGAGTGGCTTAAAGTTGCAGAGTGGTGGGCAGATAGGTATCAAAATGGAGACAAGCATTTAGAGCTTTATAGATCGCATAGAGACTTTAATAAGTTTCATGCGGCTCTTAAAAAAGAGCCCTTAAAAGAAGTACAGATTGATATTGTATACGACCCTAGCCTAACTCTCCCTAAGTTAAAAGCAGAAATCATAAAGAGAGTACGTCGATTAGGAAACGTAGGTCTTGTAATTGTTGACTATGTTAACCAGATTAAAAGGTCAGGAGATAGTGATGATAAGTTTGATTGGAAGGACCAGATACACGTGAGTGCTAGCTTAAAAGAGCTTGCTGGGGTTCTACAAATTCCTTTCTTTTCGCCTTATCAGATTGATGCTCAAGGAGAGGCTCGCTTTGCTAAAGGCATTCTTGACTCTGCTGACGCAGCATTTATTCTTGAACCTGGGCCTGAGTCTATTCAATTTACTTGTACTAAGATGCGCGGCGATGCCAAGATTAACTTTACCTCTAAGGTAGAGTGGAACTCGCTTCGTATTGGCCCAGAAAATGGGGCCGAAATAGTAGTTGAAGAAGATAAGCCTAAGCGCAAGAAGTCTTCTTTCAAGACAGGTATTGACGAAGACGATAAGCCTATTATGGATCGTATTTATGATGATCCGCCCTTCTAAGAGGACATTATGCTAGTAGAAGAATTACTTCAGTCTCAAAGTATTGAGTTTAGGCCTAGCGGGAAAGACTATCTTATACGCTGCTTAAACCCAGATCACGAGGATAGAAACCCTAGTCTCCGAGTAGATAAAACTACTGGAATTATGAATTGTCTATCCTGCGGATTTTCTGGTAATATTTTCTACCAATTCGGAGAAAAGCCTAATTGGCTACAAGTTAGGCGACAAAAGCTAAAAGAGCTAATTAATGAAAAGCTAGCTGAAACTAGTGGGTACAATATCCCATATAATGCCGTGCCATTCGAACAAGAGTGGCGCGGCATATCTGCCGATACTTTTAGAAAGTTTGAAGCTTTTCAACATAACAACTCTGAATATATCGGACGAGTTGTATTCCCTATTCGTAATATTACTGGGAATATTGTTGCTTTTTGTGGTAGACACCAAGGGCAAGTAGACCCCAAATATCTCTTTCACCCAGAAGGAGCTAAGCTACCTCTATTTCCAATAGTTAAGCCAATACAAGGTAGAGTTATCTTAGTAGAAGGTATATTCGATATGCTAAACCTACATGATAAGGGGCTTACTAATGCTATATGCTGTTTCGGAGTTAACAAAGTAACTCAAGAAAAAATAAATATTCTAAAGATTCAAGGAGTACTAGGGGCTGACTTATTATTCGATGCCGATGATGCCGGAAAGGCAGGAGCAGAGAAAACCAAAGCTCTACTAGAAGCGAACGATATTCCGGCTGAAGTAAGAACTTTGGCAGGTACCAAAGACCCAGGTGACTTGACAGCCTCACAAGTGATCAAATTAAAGGAGATACTATACGGTGCGTAGCGTAGCTATTATCGAAACCAAGCCTAGTCGTACAGACTTTTCGGTTAGTTTCAAAGAAGCATTTGAGTTCGATAGATTTGCTCTGTGCTCAGATCCTACTATTAAGAAAGTCCTAAAGAAGGACGTGGACATTAATTTTGACCCAGACAATTATGAGTGGGTTATTCTTGTTGGAGCAGACGCCTGTAAATACTTTACAAAAAATGCGTCCGTAACCGACTATAGCGGCAAGATCGTGGAAGAAAAGTTTCTTCCCGTAATCAATCCAGCAATGGTGTCATTCAAGCCAGAGTCGGCTAGACTATGGGAAGAGTCACGCGACAACATTATTGGATATATTACTGGAACTAAGAGAGTAGTTAAGTACTCAACCGATAAGATTTACGGGATTACAGAGTCTGAACACCTAAAAGAGTTTTTGAGAGCTGCAATTGCAAGCCCTAATACCTTCATCGGTCTTGACTCTGAAACTACAGCACTGTACCCTAGAGATGGATACGTACTGGGAATCAGTCTTTCTTATGAAAGAGACCATGGTGCTTATATTGATTCTGACTGTATCGACGATGAAGCATCAGAACTATTCCAAGAGCTGTTCAATAAGAAGATTGTAGTCTTTCATAATGCTAAGTTCGACTTAGCTTTTATGAAGTATCACTTTGGTTGGGAATTTCCTAGCTATGAAGATACTATGCTTCTTCATTATTGTATTGACGAAAATCCTGGTACGCACGGGCTTAAGCAGTTAGCTCTTCAGTATACCGACTACGGCGACTATGAACAGCCAATGTATGAGTGGATTGACGATTATAGAAAGCGTACTGGATGTTTGAAGGAAGATTTCAGCTTTGATCTAATTCCGTTTGACATTATCAAGAACTACGCAGCTATTGACGCTATTGTAACTTTCTTGCTATATGCAAAGCTAAAGCCCGCTGTAACTAAGAATAAGAAGCTAAATAAGGTCTATAATGAGATTCTTATTCCAGCCTCTACGTTCCTGATTGAAGTGCAAGATAACGGAGTTCCCTTCGATATTGAGCGTCTAAAGTTTGCCCAAAAGGAAATGCAGAAGAGCATCGACGAGTCAATCGCGGAACTCTACCGGGAGCCTAAGGTTCTAGAGTTCGAGAAAGATCAGGGCAAGCCTTTCAATCCAAACAGTGTTATGCAGCTTCGTAGCTTCCTTTTTGACTACATTGGGCTGACTCCTGTAGGAAAGAAGACTAGTACAGGTGCAAATTCAACTGATGCGGAGGTTCTTAAAGAGCTAGCGGAACAGCATCATATTCCAAAGCTCATTCTTAATATTCGTCAAAAGAGCAAAATTAAGAATACGTACCTAGACAAGATTATTCCTCAGCTAGACCGTGATGGACGTCTTCGTACCAACTTTAATATTCACGGTACAACAAGTGGTAGATTAAGTTCTAGCGGTAAACTGAACTTGCAGCAGTTACCTCGTGACAACCCAGCGGTCAAAGGGAGTATTAAAGCTAGTCCAGGGAATAAGATTGTATCCGTTGACCTTCAGATTGGAGAAGTATATTTTGCTGCCTCTCTTTCGGGGGACAAAGGACTTTGCGACATTTTCAAGACTGGAGGGGACTTCCACTCTACTATTGCTAAGAAAGTATTTAAACTAGACTGCGATGTGGAAAATGTAAAAGCCGAGTTTCCGTTGCTGAGACAAGCTAGCAAGGCTATTACATTCTCTCTCTTGTATGGCTCTGGAGCGCAAAATATTTCCGATACTGTGAACAAGGAGGCGAAGTCTTTAGGTATTGACTATCACTTCACAGTTCAGGAAGCTCAAGAAGCTATGAGGGATTATTTTAAAGCCTTTCCTAAACTTAAAAGATGGATCGAGGAGAAAAAAGAGTTTATTGCCACAAATGGATACATTTACTCATACTTCGGTCGAAAAAGAAGATTAGCGAATGTGCTTTCTACAGATACGGGTATTCGTGCCCACGCCATTAGATCCGGTTTTAATTTCCTAATTCAGTCGGTTAACTGATAGCCGACTCTAAATTACTCTAATTGCTGGAAACCCCTTAGAGATATAGTAGCTACAACATAACTGGAAACGGTAGGTGTGAATGCTTGAAAATACTATATATTGGGCAATCAGCAGCGAAGCTCCTAAGTCCCGCCAGATATGGAGAATGTTCAACGACTAGTCGCAAGACGTAGGGCCTTTATAGGTTCGAAACGGGTAAGTATGCAAAAAAGTGAATTAATTAGTGCAGAAACAAGAATTAAACTCACCACGAGTACTATTTCATAAAGATGGATAAGAAGAGAGATCTACTTAAAGACTCAAAATACAAGTTTATACTATTAGATTCGGTGGCGGCCATTAATAATCTAAGCATACAAGATATAGTCTATTCCTCCTAGAGATGGGAGGTAGTAAAGATCAAGTGACATTAATCTTCTGGGTGCTATTGACATGCAGAATTATATTAAAAAGACCGGAATGAAGGCACGTATTTTCGCTCTAGTACATGACTCTATTCTTGCTGAGGTTCCTGAGGCAGAAGTAGACCATTATGTAGAAAAGCTAAAGTCGTTTATTCAAAAGGATAGAGGGTGCTCTATTCCAGGGTACCCAATTGGGTGTGATTTCGAAATCGGAGACGATTACTCGTTTGGTAAATTTGAGAAGCAATATGATTTTGTATGAGTATAGAAACGAAATCCCTCTGAACACGCTAAAGTCGTGGCGAGAGCAAATTCTCGCCACGGCAAAGTTTAAACCAGAAGGATGGACAGGTATTGCTAGAGAACCTTTTAGGCACTGGGCTGCTTATCCGGAGTTTACAGGAGTTTATGAGGAGATTTTTCAGTGCTTGAACGAGTCATTCAAAGAAGACGGATTTAATCTAGAGCCTGAGAGAGCTATAGTCAATATGTATAATCATGGAGACAGCTCATGGCTCCATAGAGATACAGACGAATCTAACGCTTGGACTATTCTTCTATTTATGAACGAATATTGGAAGATTGATTGGGCGGGGGACTTTGTTCTAGTACGGGATAACGAAATTATAAATGCTGTAGCCCCTACTCCAGGTAAGTTTATTCTCTTTCAGGCCAACATTTTGCACGGAGCGAGACCAGTCTCTCGGGAGGCAGAATTTGCTAGAATGGGGCTCGCTATTCAATGTATAAATCGTTCAAAGATATAAAAACTATTAAGTTTCCCGTCTATGCTTTGCCCTCTCAGGATTGGTACAGACAGGACGGGGTACTTTTTATTAATGATGGTAAAGTTTTAGACGATACCAACATGCCAGGGACTACACTAGGAGTACGTAGATTGCAGTGCGGCAGAACCGACTTACAGACACTAAGACGCGCATATTTAGATTTTCCTAGTATGCTCGCTAGCAAGAAGAAAATATTTATAGACTCTGCGGGCAACCCTTTTGTTTATAGTAGAACTATTAATAGCCCTCTTATCTATCATAGGGTTAAGAGGATAGAAATGAAAGAGTCTGTATCAATCGTAAAACTACACTCAATCCCTAGTCCATTTACTATACCAAGACCTCCATACGGTGACGCAGCCTGGGCGAGAGTGCTTTACTTTAAAGGTGCTCCTTGGTTTATATTTGATTTTGCTTCTGAAAGAGGCAAGGACTCTTATAAAAGAGTATGAGAAACAATGCGTAACAGAAAAAAGAGAGCTGCGCCGAACACGCCGGAATTTCATTTGAATTACATACGTCCATTAAACAAAAACCAAGCAAATGTTTTAGCTAGTAATAAAAACTTGGTGTTAAGTGGGTATGCCGGCACGGGAAAGACTTATTTGGCATCTTATGTTGCTTATAAGGAGGTCTTCGAGGGCAAGTATAATAAACTTGTGTATATGCGCAGTGCCGTTCCTACTAGAAATATCGGGTTCTTACCTGGGAATGATAAAGAGAAGCTAGAAGTATACGAGTCTCCTTATGTTGATATTGCAACGGAGTTGTTAGGTAGAGGCGATGCTTATGAAATTCTTAAAAAGAAAGGACTAGTGCACTTTACTTCTACCTCATTTGTGCGGGGTATAAATCTTCGGGATGCAGTTCTAGTAGTAGATGAATGTCAAAATATGAGTTACCATGAGCTTGATTCAATCATCACTCGCTTAAATGAGAACTGCAAAGTAATATTCTGCGGCGACATTAGACAGGCAGACCTATACAAGAATGGCCTACAGGACTTCTATAAAGTTCTTGATGCTATGGACGAATTTGATTTTATAGAGTTTCGTAAGGAAGATATTGTTCGTAGTGAGCTAGTAAAGAACTATATTATTAAGAAAGAAGAAATATTAAATAGGCTATAATTAGCAAAAGAAGGTAGTAACTCTACTACCTTAGTGAGGTTTTTAATGAAGGCTATAATTAGCAATAAAATCTACATGGTAGTAGAGCCTTCTCTGTATAAGACTTTGGAGAAAGAACTTACTTATAAGATTCCATCTTACAACGAGCCGGAGAAGTTTATTACTATCAAGAACCTAAAGGTTATTAATTTTAATATCTCCGGGGGACTAATGCTAGTAGCTTTTCCTGTCGGCAGAATGGATTTAATTCCTAGTAACTACGAAATAGTAGATAAGCGCTCCTATAATACATTAGAGGATTTTCCAGAGTTTAAGTTCGATTTGCGCCCCAGTCAGCAAGAGATTGTCGATAACTTCAATGATAACTGCATAATTAATGCAAAAGTTGGATTTGGAAAAACGTTCACCGCTCTAGCTCTTGCTTCGAAGTTAAAGGAAAAGACATTAGTTGTAGTTCATACAGTCGCTCTACGCAACCAGTGGGAAAAAGAAATTGTAAAGACGTTAGGCATTAAACCTGGAGTTATTGGTAGTGGAAAGTTTAATACTAATAGTCCTGTGGTAGTAGCCAATATTCAAAGTCTAACAAAGCACGTAAGTAAGGTTAGTAGAGAATTTGGGTTAGTAGTATTGGACGAGATGCATCACGTTTCCAGCCCTACTTTCTCTAAAGTTATTGACGGGCTATTCTCTAGATATAAGATAGGTCTCTCGGGTACTATCGAAAGAAAAGATCAAAAGCACGTTGTATTCAAAGACTACTTTAGCTCTAAGATCTTTAAGCCAGATAAAGAGAACACTATGACTCCTGAGGTTCATGTAATTAACTCAGGAATTCATTTTTCAGACTTTTCTGGCGCTCCATGGGCAGAGAGAATTAATGTTCTCAAAGAATCCTATCTATATAAAAACCTAGTAGTAGCCCTAGCGGATAAGTATGCGGACGAAGGGCATAGAGTAGTAGTTGTCTCTGAAAGAGTGGATTTTCTAAAAGACTGCTCGGAAGCCTCTAGGCATCCTTCCGAATTACTTATCGGGGCTGTAAAAGAAGAAGCCAGAGATAAGGTTATCCAAAGAGTTCACGACGGGGAAGTGTCACAACTATGGGGAACGCAGAGCCTAGTGTCAGAAGGACTATCAATTAATCCTCTAAGCTGTCTAATTCTGGCGACGCCACTTAACAATATGCCTCTACTAGAGCAGCTTAT
>OGVO01000073.1_pt1 | contig 16918 bp, 20 predicted proteins | sample 1575771 | NCBI WGS metagenome assembly OGVO01 (sample SAMN07581527, study PRJEB24739) | freshwater metagenome | place: Singapore | collected 2015-01 | reverse complement strand
CTTGGAATATTTTTCTAAGCCCAAGCCCAAAAGTTTTAAAAGAAAAAGAAGCCGATTTTGATATTTGCACTACGGCGACCAATAATTACAACAATGTAATTGATCCTGAAAAATCATTTGCAATTTGGGTAAATTATCGGATCGAAGTTGTGTTGAAGAGATATACTTCTCACGTCAACATGGCAATCATGGAAGGTTCTGAAGATATTCACCGAGAATTATTCATTTTTTATGTATTCAGTCCTTGGGATTCTATGAAAAATGCACAGAACCAAGTAATAGAATTTATGAATAAAGAATACGAGGCTACCGAAGAAACCCCACATGTTGAAATAAGCGGAAATGACAAAGTTACAATTTACTATAGTTGGGATTTTTGTCTAGTAGAACGCCTATAAACCTTTTAAATTAACCTCACGCACCTTTTCGCCTCCATTAGGAGGCTTTTAAAATGGTAAAATTTAAAATAGAAATATAAATTTATGCTTTATAAATCTTTGACAGAGTTTTATAACTGTGTAAATCTGCATCCGGTCCATTCCGTCGCTCTTAATTTATTTTATTTTATGATTTTAAATGACGAGCTGAAAAGCAAGTTGACTCAAGAAGTCAACGAAAAGCTTCAGGAAAAAATGCCTGAGCTTGAAAACGGTGCCTCAGATTTTAAGTTTGAGGAGTACCAAGATGAAGATGGAATGCCAATTGTCTGTATTTATTTTTCTGTCGATGGAAAAAAATACAAGATGAGCTATGAAGACGATGAGCTTGACGATGAATTGTACAGCATCGTTAGCGGAGAAATGTCTGACGAAACCGAATCGGAGAACGATGAGGCGGAAGATGACGAAGCCGATGAGGCAGAGAAATCGAGTGAGCCGGAAGTTCAACCAGCGGAAAAAGCCGAAGACGATAAAGGTGCTTCTAGTGAATCAAGTACCACCAGTCCCGACGAATCAAATGCTGACGCTACTGATGAAGCTGAAAAAGCTGATTCAGCTGAAAAGGCAAATACTTCCGTTGAAGACCGCTTAACTGCTATGGAAAAAGCCGTAGAAGAAATGAAAGGCTACATGCAAAGTTTGGTTAAAAATAAGGCTGTTGATCCTGAATCAACAGACCAATCCGGTGATGGAATGGAGCAACCAAGCGATGACCCAAAGGAATCCAGCGATGAAACCGAAGCTGATAACGCTAAGGAAAAATCAATTGATCCTAGTAACCCTTTTTCGTACGGCATCAATCCTTTAGGAGGATGGCGTGAAATTTTGTAAACTCTTTTTTCTCTTTCCCCATTAATTATGGCTATTAATTTACCCTCTGACGAAGCTGTAAAAAGCAAGTCAAGCGTGTCTAACTATAATCTAGACACCAAACAGGCTTACCAATTTATTAAGGCCTGGAACCAAGTCCAAGAAGCTAATGGCAATATTAGCAATTTAATCCACGTTGACGGCGCTAAAGATTTGGAAAAAATCAAATCTGAATACAACGAATACCGTGGAGCAGTAAAGTCTAAAGCTATTACAGGAGCTTCTGCTGCAACGGGTTCTGGTTTGATCTCTCAAACTTACGATATTGCTGACCTTTCAATGGTGGCTATCGAGTTAGGTGACGCTGCTCGTTCTTCTGGAATACCTTTTAAATCAGGTGTTAAAGGAACCTACAACAAGCCAGGTTTTCAAGGTTTTGGTGATTATCAAGCTTCCACTCCTGGAAGTGCCTTGACTGCTGATGTAGCTGTAAATGTTGGTGTTATCCGTCCAATTAACCCAGCTTTATATCAAGCTGAAATTCCAGTCTACGATGATCCTATTTTCACTGACTATGTTGGAAACCGAGGTCAATTGATCGCTATGTTCCAACAAGTTTTGAATATCAAAAAAGGAACCTTACGAGACAACTTGTTATTTACCGATTTGACCTCTAACCCAACCGGATTAACAATTTCAACTCCAAGCTCTGCAACTTATTTCCCAATTGCTCAAAGTATTAACGCTTTGGTATCTCGATTACGAAGATTTGCTCAAGCTGGTCCAGTTAAAATTTACGTTAACCAGTTTGGATTAACTCGTATTATCAATGAGCAAGACCAGATGGGTAACTTCAGCAACCAAGCTAATTTTAACACGATCATGAAATTCACTCCTGCTCGTGCTGATATGGCTATGCCTGAAGTTGGTTTAGCTGGAAGAATGTGTGGTGCTGAGGTTCACGTTGTGCCTGCAATCAAGAATACCTACACCGTAAACGCTTCTGGTGCTGTTACCGCTCAGACTGGTGGGTCAAACACAATCGTAGCTGTTGGTATTACCAATGCTGCTGCTGTTATCGCTGGTGATCCAGCTGATGATTTCATCACTGTATTCGACGCAACCAACGATCGTGCTGCATTCCGAGAAGCCACAACTTCTGTTGCTGCTAGAACTTACGCTGGTGCTGGTATCATGAACCCTTACATGTGGGGATACTACTCATTTATCGCTTAATTTATAGGGTGGCTAAACACCACCCTTTTTTCCAATTACTTGAAATTTAAAATATGGCTTATACAACTACTGTTACTGATTCAACCGGTCTAGGTTCAAAGATTGAATATACCGCTGTTGAAGCTACAACTCTAACCACTTCTGAACAGTTTGTAGCTGTCCCGATGGGTGAGTATGACTGGGTTCGGGTTGACGTTCAAACCGTTCAGGCTTCTTCCTCAACTGATACCTGTACTCACCGTTTGTTGGAATCTTCCGATGGAACTTCCGCTAAGGCTGCCGCTGCCGTTGCAATGGCTGTTGGTGCTAACCAAACCGTTCAAATTGTTACTGTAACCACAACTGGTTCCGCTGGTACTTACAATAACGTTTTGAGTGTTGACTACTCCAAGAATGGTTACAAAAAACCCAAATTTGTATTATTGGGATCAGTTACTTCTGGTTCCAACGGTACTAAGACCGTTTCCGCTGTTATTACTTTAGGTAAAAACCGTGCTTAATCTTTATATCTATGGCTAAAATCCAAAAATACGTAGTCACGATTCCCATTTGGCAAAACGACACCGATCTTAAAGTTGGTGAAGTTATTTCTCCTGCTGTATACGCTAGTCTAGGTATAATGCAAGACAGAGTTCAGATTGTCCAAGAAGAAATTGCAGACGAAGTCTTAAATGAAGTACTAGCTGAAAACCCTTTTCTTGTGCTAGTTGAAGATGGTGGGGAGAAAAATAAAGTTGAAACTAAAGAACCAGAACCGGTTGAAATCGAGACTGAATCTGAAGTTGAAACTGAAACTGAATCTGAGCAAACAACCGAAGATCCAGCTTCTGCCCGCTCTTCTTTTCGCTCCGGCCGTAAAGTAAAATAGTCTTAAAATATGTTAACACTCACGCAATTTAAAACTTATGCCAACTATCCGTTTACTTTGACCAGTGGCGAGGACGCTTTTATCAGCTACTTGTTACAGTCTTTAAATGATAGCATCCAGCAAGAACTCGGCACACTTTTTACTTTGGTGAGTGTTAACGCATCTCAAGCTGATCCTAGCTTACAATACATGGACTTCCCTGGAAATAACCTAGATTACGTCACAGGTATTGGAGCTTGGCAAAGAACCGGTTTAATTGTGAAATTGAGCGCTTATCCGGTGGTTAACACTGCAAATTTTCAAACCCTTGTCATTGACCAAGATTATCGACTGGTCACTTTTAAAGAAAGAGTTTTGCCTGGTTATCCAAATCCGGTCATAGGGATACGACTATTGCGAAGTAAGTTGTATATCAATCAATTTTTAAGAATTACTGGGACTTTGGGTTGGTCAAATGGAATGCCCGCCGATCTGGAACGATTATTATACGAAATGATTAAACATATTTTCGAGTATAATCGAAACATGAGTTTAAGTGGTGGCGCTGGATATTCAACTGGTTTAAGATCCTTGACCTTGTCTGAAAATTACTCCATGAATCCAAAACTTATGGAGTATTCAAGTCGTTTAGCCTTTGACGTATTTAACGATCCACGAGTACAAAGAATAATCAAGGACTATAAGCAATACACATTTAAAACCACTAGAATAGTTTAAGTTTAATATGAAGCTAGTACTTATCAATCAAATTTTTGCTAATCGTTTTAAAAAAATGGTTGGTGAAATAATTCAGAAAGAAGACTTGTTACAAGTTTGGACACCTGAAGAAATTGAATTTAACTTTGAGCGCATGAAAAATATTTATTATGTAGCTCAAATAGAAAAACCTGAAAAAGTAAACCTTAAAAAATCTAAAGATGTTTCTGAATCAACTGATACAGTTTGAAGCTAAATGGGGAACCGGAATACAAGTAGTTAGACAAATTAGCCCAAATACAGCTGATCCTGATACTTTTATCGCTGGTGCAACCCCTTCAGCTGAAAATATAATCTTAAACACAATTCGGTTTATCGAAACAACCAAGGGAGACACCAAAGAATTGTTAGATCAATTTGGTTTACAACAAGGCCAAGTATACAATCTGCATTTTAGAACCTCTGATGGGATTAGATTGAATGATATTGTATACTTTAACACCTATTTAGAAAAAACTCGCACTGCTTATGATTCAACTCAACCAATAAGCAAAATCAGAGTTTTAGCACTAAACGTAGGTGATGAAGACCACCAAATGTTTACAGGAGTAACTTTTAATTGATATATGGGCTGGGTAAAAGGTGCAAATTTAAATGCAAGACTAATAACTTCCGACGTAGAAAAAAAGTTGGATATAGATACCAAACAACTGGTACCGGTAGCCAAACAAATGCAAGACGCCACTTTTATGGAGCTCGGTGTGTATGACACCGGTTTAAGTAAAGAAGAGTCTTACGTAAAACGCCGAACAATTAAAAAAGGTGTTCGTTTTTATTTCGGAGGGAATTTAGAAGCAGTGCCTTATATTCCTTATTGGTACAACGGCTGGGGATCTAATTCGAAAAAAGGGGCTCGTCCAGTTTATCAAGTTACAGCGATTAAATTTGCTAAGCGATTAGGCTTGACTGGTCAAGATGTTACGGCTAAAAGCACCACATCCAAAATTGCCTTGAACAATCGAGGTAAATCCTCAAGTTTAAACCTTGCCTTACTTTTAACCAAATAAACCATGCCTAGCTTCAAACGCAATATTTTCCAAACAAGTTTAAATTCAGTTCCGTATCAAGATCTGGATACTTTTGTTGGACGATTGCTTTTGAATATCATTAAAACTGTTCCTGTGCCGATTGAGCTAAGTAACGCCTCAGTCGAACAATCTGAAAATGGAATTGACTTTGTAAACTCAATTGCTCAAAACAGTAGCAATCCGTTGAAGTTGCTTATAACTTACGAGGCTGACTGGGCAAGCAATTACACCATAGACACAACCGCTCAACCCAACAATACGACAAACGTGTATACGGTAGTTTATAATATCAATTTCAAGTATTCCACATCTGGAAGCAATACTCGAAACGCTGATCGCGAAGTACTGCTAAAGGCCATGGATACCGTAAAATTACTAATCTGTAACAATGATGTGTCAACTTACATCAATGGTGTTTCTCAGGACGATTATTATTATGAGACCACCATTAACGGAGTTAGGTATTTGTCTAACCTAACGACAAATAAAAAAGTTCCAACCCCTCTTGATAACCAAGTTTTCAATGACTTGAATCAAACGAACTTTCTAAGATCAGCTATCTCAATTGCAATTACAATTAAAAAATAATTTTCTATGTCCTCCGCTCTTTTCAAATACGCTCAAACTGATCAAAAATCTGCAAACATTGATCAGTTACGAGGCCCAGGCGCAATTTTACAATTTAACGCCTACAATTATAAGAATGACGTCATTCCTTATAAAGACACCCTGGGTAAAAGTTTTATCCAATGGACTGTTACCAACGCTACGGCCTCAGTTCAAAACGGTGTTTACCCTCTTCTATCTAGTGAAGACTACGTTTACAGTTCCCAACACGACACTTTTGCTGAACGTCCTTTAGCTAGTTACAAATATGGTCGTGATTGTGTACGCATTACCGCTACCGGAGCTGGTGGCATAGCTGAATATACCTTGCCTAACACTTTGGCTTTTACCACTAAATCAATAACTGACTTTAGGTTTGTAGTTAAAGCTTCAGTAAATTCTTCCACTGGTAAAGTCCGTTTGATTACCTCAACTGGAAATTACCGAGAATTTTCTTATACTTGTTCTGCAACTGCTGGAACCTGGACTGAAATTAAAATTAACCCCACGGCTGGATTTACTGATAGTGGCACGTTTAACATTAATTCCATCACCAAGATGGCGTGGGTTGTTGATACCTCTGGACATTTTCACGATTTGTTTTGTTGGGAGGCTGTTCAGCTACCTTTACAATTTACCAGTTCAATTATTTCTTTGACTTTAAACCGCTGTTTGACTTCAGATGGTTACGCAGTTGAGGAAGCCCTTGATACCGCAATGTTGAAGTGTTTTAATTTCGCAAATAACATGGTCGTAACCGGCGGTAACGAATCTGTAACGATCAAATCAACTTCACAAAATCAATTAATTGACGCTGTTTCTCGTGGACAAATGCTATTCTTAGACACTGTCCGCACCATTGAAACTTTGGCTGTAAGAACTTTTGACGGTTCTGGAAACTTAAACTTAACTGGAACCATATCGTCTGTTTATGATCTGGTTATGGAAGCCGCTATGGACGACGGCAACATTGGAATTAGCACATCTACAGTAGCTAGCGCAGCTTGTTTAAGTATTGATCCAGCCACTTTAGTTTTAAGTGGAGGGTCAGGGGTAGCAAATCAAAACGTTGTTCTAAAAATTTACCAAACCTTAACTCGTCCAATTTACGAAAACCGACAAGAAAAAGGATATATCGGCGAGTTGACTGTGAAAAGAGCTTACGCTGGGTCTGGTTATGATGGAAAAATTTATCCTAAAATTATTTTCAGTCCAAGCACTTACGCTATGAACGAAGGTGAACCAGGCGACACTAAAGAATACAAGTTAGACGTGTTGTTTACTCCTTACAACTCTGGTATTCCAGTTGGTTCTGTAAGCTTCCGACAATAAAAACATTCATAAATTTCGTATTAAATTGCTATTTTTTTTATTATGCAAGACAACCAAATTTTACCCGCTAGTCAATTACCAGATTTGACCCCACCCGAACTAAACTCAGAAACCTACATCCTAAAAGGTTGGAAAGGTATGCAAATCAAAGACGGCCTGACTGAGCGGGCTCGGCTCCAAATGAAAATTGAAATGAAGCGCTATAATTTAACGCACGAAGAGTACATGCAAATAATCCAGGAAGAACAGGCTTCCAAAAACGAGACCCGACAAAACTTGGAACTAAAACGCCAAGATATAATCGACAAAATTGGAGGCTCTGTACCATCTAAAGTTTTGCAAGAAGAACTAAATTTAGTTGAAAACAAAATAGCGCTTTACGACGCTAACGAACAAAGGGCCAAGTTTCAACAAGAATTTGACGATTGCGTTAAACGTGACCTAGACACCGCTAAACTTCAGCTTTTGATGGGTCGTTGTGACGAGTTAATTGCAGAGCTTACTTTTAAGGTTGTGAGCTCTGCTAGATTCGACATTGGAATTAAATATATGAGTGAATCTAATGAAGAAATACGACAGATTCAAAAAGAATTACGCAAATTGGAATACGAATTACTTAATGATCTGTTTGAGATGTTTGGAATTGCTAAAGAACTACTTGATACCACCAGATCTGAATATTTAGAGAAATTTTTAAATAAAGTTTCAGAAAATAATTTAGATCCAGCTTTTTTAAAATCAACCCGGACCTAAAAAAAGGGCGGGTTGATGAAACCAAAGAATTTAGAATTAGCCGTTTAATGGCTTACACTGGAATGTATCTTGATCTTGTACGTGCATACCCTAGGGACTTCTTAGAACTGCAAGACACCGCCTTTTTAGTTGCGATGTGGGCCGATTGGCAAAACACTTCAAGCTACGAACACTATATTAACAATCCTGATTCTTACAGACAAAAAGATGGCAATATAACTTCCTACAAACCCACTTTTATTACAGAATTATGGCAGGCGAACTCGCTTACGAATTAGAGATCAAACTTCAAAAATTTGAAGGAATGCTAAAAAGCACCTTGGACAAATTTGATAACGACGCAGTAAACCAAGGTAAAAAAACAGGCCCCCAAATGGGGAAAGCTGTGGTAGCTGGCCTAACTGCCGCTCTAAGTGCTGTTTCGTTTGATAAAATTCTTAATGTAACCAAATCAACCTCTAAAATAGCTATGTCTATTGAAGACCAGATGGCCGACGTAAGGAAGACAACTGGTTTAGCTGGGGAAGAAATGAAAAACTTTAAGAATCAGGTTTTTGAGCTTGGAAAAGTAACCCGAACCCCAATTGCAGATTTACTCGATATCGCTAAAGTTGGAGGACAATTAGGTATCGCTAAAGAAGAGATATTTGGGTTTACGGATTCAATTAATAAATTAAATGTGGCTTTAGGTGATGAGTTTAGCGGAGGGGCTGAACAAATTACCACTGAGGTTGGAACTTTAGCCAACACTTTTAGAGAGTTTAAAGGTGTAAAACCGGAAGAATCCTTACTTAAAATTGGTAACGCCTTAAATGAATTAGGTGCTAGCGGTGCTGCCACGGCTCCGGTTGTGACTGATTTTGCTGGTCGTATCAATGGTTTGGCTGGTCAGCTTGGGGCTGGAAATATTTTAGGTTTATCGGCTGCATTACAAGAAATGGGTGTCACAGCTGAGCGTGGTGGATCTGCTGTTGGCCGTTTAGTTCAAAGAATGTCAAACAAACCTGATGATTTTGCTAAGGCCATAGGTATGAGCAGCAAAGAATTTAAAAATTTAGTAAACAACAACCCAAATAAGGCTTTATTGGAACTATCAAGAAGACTATCCAGTGGAGGCTTAAAAGCCACAGAGTTTGCAGCAAAACTTGACGAGCTGGGGCTAGACGGTGTTGGAACTTCTGAAGTGTTACAAAAAATTGGAGGTAATATTGAGCTGGTCCAAAAACGACAAGATTTAGCAAATAAATCTTTACAAGGCACAAACTCGATTTTAGATGAATATAACATCAAAAATAACACCACCGCAGCCGCACAAGAAAAGTTTAACAATCAGATGACAATACTCCAAAATAATATAGGAGAAGCTTTGCTTCCAGCTTTAAACGGGCTTTTTGCAAGCTTAAACCCAATTATTACAGGATTTTCTAATTTTGCGTCTCAAAATCCAGTTGTGGTTATGTCAATTTTGGGCATTGCAGCTGGAATCGCAGCCTTAGCTACTGGTATATCCACAGTTACAGGTTTAATGGCTATTATGGGGGTTACTACTATTGGTGCTTTAGCCGTTCCGCTTGGAATAGTGTTAGGAGTAATTGCAGCTGTGACGGCCGCTGCTACACTTCTTTATTTTGCATATCAAAACAATTTTGGAGGTCTTAAAGACGTTGTAGACTCAACGGTCAAGTTTGTGGTTGAAGAGGCCTGGCCCAAAATAGAAAACTTGTTCAAAAAGTTCCAAGAAAGAGTCATGCCGGCTTTTATGGCTTCTTGGAACTACCTAAAACCATTTATTGAAGGATTTTTTTCATTTTTCGTGGGTTTGTTAAGCAATGCATTTAATGTGGTAAAAGACACATTTAACGCAATTGTAAAAGTAATTGATGGTGTGTTTGATATTATTGATGGAATTTTCACCAACGACGGAGACAAAGTAAGAAAAGGTTTTTTAAATATTTTTAATGGCCTAGCTGAAGTTGTTGGGGCAGTATTTAAAGGCGTATTAAATGGGATTATTGACGTAATTAACTTAGGTATTAGGCAGGTTAATAATCTTCGTGACAAAGTTAAAGATTTTGACATTCCAGGCGTTGGAAAAGTGGGAGATAAAATCCCATCATTTCCTGAGCTGAAAAAATTAGCAGTAGGTACTGATTATTTCCAAGGAGGGGCCGCCTTGGTTGGTGAAGCTGGGCCCGAAATGGTTTATTTGCCACGTGGTTCAGCTGTCGCAACCGCTAGTGAGACTCGAAGCATAATCAATAATAGTACAAGCACAGTAGGTTCTAACAATACGTACAGTAATTACGGGATGGGATACAGGTTTACTAGCGCTCAATTAAGTTATCAGTAATATGTTTTATTCTTATTATCTTTATCAATTTGGAGACTTGCAACCTTTTACTCGTGCCAGTTTACAGACGGTCAATACTGGTAATGTAAAAACGGTCCTTGACGACTCGTTATTTTCCGATGGCACCGCCAGAGTAAACTTTTTGAATCGAGATCGAAAAAATGATTATATTATTAAAACGGCAATCCAAATTGATAAATTTAACGACGATATCCAAAAGATCAAAAAACTAGTATATAATAAACCTCAAAAGATATTTTTCGTCGGGTTTGATACCCGCCCTGACGCAGCCGTACCGGTCAAGTTTTTTTGGAACTATGCAACAGGCTTTAATTTTCCAGATAAATTAAGTGCTGAAGAAGAACTTGGTCGAGATACAAAAATAATCAATATCGAATTTAGGTTGCTTAACCCATTTTTTTACGAGTGCGATACCAACGATCTGAGCTATGTTGATTTGAGTTCTTTAGCTAGGGTAAAATATGACGACACTGCCGATTACGACACAGGCGTAACTTATGATCAATTGGAAATAAGCACCACCAAATACTTAACTGATTTAAATGCTGCTCAGATTGATACTTTATTTGGGCTTTCAGTTTTCAAGCCTACTAATAAAGTTAAGTATGTGGACAGGTTTTTCGCTAGAGAATCTCACCCTAAGAGTTTTAATTATTTATCAACTACAGAAGATTTTTCAAGCTCGGCTTGGACTAAAACTGACGGCACTGTGGCCTTAAATTCTGGCATGTCTTGGACTTTAAACACTGACGCTACTCAGTTTACTGTTACTGCTGCTCCTGTAGACGCTAGTATAACCCAAAGTGGCATTACAACCCCACGTGGTGATTTAGTTTTTCAAGTTGCGTTAAAACAAGGCAGCGCAGGCAATGCTAGTCATTTTAGATTGATTCAAAGTAATACGCCAGATGGAACCTCAACCGGCCCTTTGACCGCCATTACCAGCGGAGTTCCTTTAGGCCAAGGGTTCTTTTTGCACACGTTTATCCGCACAACCAGTGTCCAAACTAATACAAATTCAGTTAAAGTCTCTTTTAGAACTTCTGGTAACGCTCAACCAGCGGCAGGCTCCACAATTTTGGCTAAACGCCCTAGCTTACATCATAGCTTAATCGCTGGTTCTAACCCTCAGTATCAAGCTAGGTTGGCAAGCGCCCAAAGTAATTTTAGCAATTTCCAAAACGCTTTTACTTATGTTTTAACTTCCAATAATGTTTATACTACAGTTTACACTAATCCGTTGAACCTGGAAACAGACTTTGAAAACAAAGTCATGGTAATAGGCACAACGTCGTTAAGCCTAAACAATTACTTTGAGATTGTGAACGATTCCAACAATACTGGAGTACGAATAACTTGGCTGGAAAACTCCACGAGTCCTGCAATAATGTTGTTTTATCCGCATAAGAATGAGTTATACAATGGGTTGACGGGAGCCTTGATTAACGTTTACAGTGGACAATTTAAGATTGAAACTCTAGGCTTAGGAATGCTAAAATTTAACAATCGTAAAGTAATAGATCCAGTGTTTGATAATCAGACTTTTGATATTTTAAGAATCAGGAAAAGTTCCAGTGGAAATTTTCCTATTTTTATAAAAAATTTACCAACCTATAACTAATATCTGAATATGCTCGTTAGACTACCTTCCTTTACTCCAACACCCGACATTCCGTTTGGGGGAGACGTAACTTCAAGCGGCGTAAACACGCCCGATAATAACATCGAAAACTATATTGATACCGTTGATATTTTTTCGGCCGGTACCCTAACTGGTAGCACGACTATTACCAATGCCAACGTATTGAATTTCTGTAATGCAAACAGCGCAAGTTTTACGGTAACCTTACCGTTGGCAAGTTCTGTGACAACCGCTGCTTTGAGATTCAAAAAAATAGATACCAGTATTAACACCATTACTTTACAGTGTGCCGGTACAGACGTAATCGAAAATCCGTTTGGAGCCTTAACTACACCAACTTCCACAAGTTATTTAATGCGTTTTCCAGATGAAGAAGTAACCATATACCCCATTAGTTCAGGCGTATACCGAATCATTAGTCGCTACGTAAATCACCGCTTTAGAGTTCGTGCATTCAAAACTGTCAACCAGAATGTACTTAATGGGCAAACCTTAATTTTTGAGTCTGACTCAGGTACAATTGGGTACGATTTAAACAATAATTTTGCTTCAAATACCTATACTTGCCCTGTAAGTGGTTTTTATTTGGTGGGGTCTAATGCTCAGTTTGCTCCTGGATCAAGTGCTGAAATGTTTTTAGCTTTACGACGAAATGGAACCGTTTACGGTTTGCTAGGTGCTAGTCAAATAACCACCTCAAGTGCGAAAGTGGGTGGTTTTGTGGAAGTATTTTGTAGCGCTGGGGACACCTTACAAGTTGAAGTTAACTCTATAGGTAATACTCGTACGGTAGAAGCTGGAACAAGTTTGACTTTTTGCACTTACAGTTACCTAGGCTATTCCTTTGTTTAATTTACTATGATTCAGTTTTATCTTTGTCGTCCTTATTCTAGTGGTTGGGTTCCAATAGCTGAAATACCTTTTAATTCTCAAGGTATTACGGAAGGGAAACTAGCGGTGGATCTTAACGTGGCATATCAACTTAACGTAAACATCAATCCTAACTTAAATTCTTTTTACGATATTTTGGTTAATGAATCAGATGTGGGCATAATAATCAAACAGCTTAATGACGATGGCAGTACCGACTTTGAATTAGGTTTTATTAAAGATCGACAGCCACAAGAAAATTGGGCCTCTGGTAGAACTCGTATTGGCTTGTTGTCGGCTTCATATTTATTGAGCTTGAACAAAACTCGCTCAAGTCTAATTCCCATGTTCTCAAATTATATTGGGAACGCTTCTGATTTTATTTATAGAATTTCAGGTGATTTTGATTTTAGATTGATAGGCAGTGATCAGGACCTAAATTTCCAAACCGGTTTTTTAAATTCGTTTGAACTACTTAACCAAGCCATAAAATCGGTTTATGGTTGGGTTTGGTTTGACGGTGGGATTAATCCAGATACACGTAAACCAATAATTTATTTTGGCTCGACACGTGACACACAGGTTCAATTTAAAGCTGTTCAACAAGAATTTGACGATCCTTTCCAGACAAATATAATTAGAATTATTGGCGACCCCAAAGAAAACCTAAATGGAGATTTTATCACGCATTTACACGCTATTGGGGTAAGCTCCGGTGGTATGGGCGCAGATTTAAGTTCAACTATAAGATTAGATGATCCACAAGCGAGCTATGTTAACCAACAATATCCTCTGGTTTGGCTAGGTGAAACTGACGTCGCTGGAAACAGGGTATACCGTATATATGACGCAGAAGCCTATAACACTTTAAGATATATGAGATTAGACGATTATTCAGTCGAAATAAGTCCAAATTCTCAAAACGTGGATGGGGCTCAACAAATTGACATTGAAAGAGCAAAAGCCACGGTTTATCGTAAAGCCGTAAATTATTTACGTAATAAATCTTTTGGTTCTAGTAACTCGCAAGATTTTTCAATGCCAAAAATTATTTTACCTGGAACTAAAATTGAGTTATCTGTACAAGATAAAGTTGAAACTTATAATGGCTTAATTACCACCTACGAGCCAAGTCTAATTAAATACATTAAAAATTTTGAATACGATTTAAGTAAATTTGTATGAACTCTGAACAATTACAACCGAACGCCGTTGGAATTTTAGTTGACGATCCTCAAAACAGCCCGCCTAGACTTGGAAGCAATCAGGCTACAGTAGTTTTAGAAAACTTAAAAGAACAAAATGACCTTGAAAACAAGATTCCTAAAGCTCTGAAAATTGCACGTTCAGTGTCAAGTTCAGCCCAACAAATTTGGTATGTTGGAACCAACACCAACGGGGCTATCTTTAACCCCTCACCTGAAACTTTTACTGTGATAACTGGTATTCCAAGGTTGTTAGATCTAAAAATAAATTTAGTTTCAGTTTTTAATTTATTTTTGTCTGTTGATTGGCTTCAGTATGCTTTCTATAATCCAATTGTAGCGGCGTCAGGTAATTTTTCAGCGCCGGTTTATTTTACTTTATTTTTGAATAATCCAAATTTTTTGTATGATGGAGCTATCGGTGTTCAATATGAAGTATATTTAAGTTTTCAGATTGGCAATTTGCTTTTTAAAATTTCTGATTATACTTGGCGTTTTGAGCGGTACCAACAAACAATTGATCTACTTTTGACTATCCCAACAAGATCTTTGGATGGAAGTGGATCTCCTTCTTTTACTTCAGACGGGAATAAGCTTTTAAAATCTCAACAGGATAATATTTTTAACAATGGCGTCCAATTAGTAGGCGGGTGTTTTGTTGATACAAGCGCTTTAAGTGTTGCTGATAATAATGTGGTTGTGGAAGCTGGGGGATCATTCGCTTGGAGAATTTTTAACTCCTTCGACTTCATTGGTATTCAAGCCAACTATTAATTTTTGAATCTCAGGATCTGTGTTATAAAGTTCCATAACTTTATTTAAATAACCAACGCTGGATGGAGATAGTTTTTGTAATTTCTGGATTTTCTTATATAATTGTATTGAAATCTCCGAAGTCTTGTATCTCTTTCCAACGGCCTTGACAATTTTGGAGGTGTATTCCTGGTCGGTGGTTTTGACCATGTTGGTTACATCTATACCATCTACGCTATTTTTCCTGTAGATTAAATAATATTTGTATTGAGCCATAAAAAATTAATCGTTATAATCGTATTCTAAATTTTGAACTTCTTGATAAGTGTCGTTTAAAATTGCAACCGGAATACCGATTACAAAACCACCACCCCACATGTAAACTAAAATTGTGGCGATTTTCCCTCCTAGTGTGATCGCAAAGGAGTCCCCATACCCAATCGTAGCTAGGGTTATAGCTGCCGCCCAAGTGGAGCTTAAAATATCTCCAAATTTATCAGGTTGGACATCACGTTCAAATACCCAAAGAAGAGTTCCTAAAAATAATATCACAAAAAAAGCAAATATACTCGCTACAACTAATTTTGTAAAAGAACGCTTGATAGTTTCAAAAATTATCCAGGCGGTTTTGTTGTATCGGGCAAATTTAACCACCCTAAATAGAGTAAACACTCTTAGAATACGTAAAGCCTCAAACTGAGTGAACAACGGCAACAACGAAACCAAATCAAATAAAGGCAGTGGTGAAAAAATGTAATTTAGTCTACCGTGGTGAACTTTGGAGGCATAAACCCTCAAAATATATTCAAATAAAAAAATTAAATCTGTAATTAAAAATAAAGCATTTAAATAAGTTCCGTATTCTTCAAACCAAACTTTATTTGAAGAAATTACAAGGCCAAAAATACTTAAAAGCACTGAAGTTGTGATCACAATATCGTCAAGCTTGGATGACTTCAATCTGCTGTTGGGTTCTTCTAGTATCTCCCACAAAAATTTTGCTGGGGTCATGTAAAATTAATGGATTTTCAGTTTTATAAAAATTTCTAGCGATTTTTAGTAAATCGCCAGGATCAATTTCTTGTTTATCCTCGTAACCAAGACGTAATAAATCTCTGGCAAAACGCTCATTAGGTGAATAATCAATATGGTAAAATTCACTTTTATAATTACAAAAAATGAATTTAACGTTTTTCCCAAATTCTTTTATCAATATTTTTGCTTCTTCGGGAAAACGTAAGCCATCTAAGACCACGTTTGCGGTTTGCAAAAGTTTTTTAACATCTTTTAGGGCTGTTTTAGCCACAACCTCAGCTCCGTAAACTTCTCTTAAAGCTACAGAAACACGCTGATAAAAGTTTAAACCACTCATTCGGTAAACTTCGTTTGGAGTAGCGAAAACTATGTCACTTAGTTTGAACTCTCGTTTGCTAATTTTTGCAGTTCGACCGCTAACTAAATCAGCGATCATGGAATCATTTTGACCTAAATGATAATATTTAAAATTTTGATTTTCAACGAGTAAATTTGCGCTGGTGGTTTTGCCTGAGCCAACAACCCCCATAAAACAGACGATAGAAAACATACATTCGGTTCCTTATATGTTCTAAATGCCGTTGATTCAGCACATAATTTTAGTTTTCTAAAAAATCATGTTACTAAACTTTATGGGGCTTGTTCAACTCAACTTTAGAACTTAATAAAAAGGTTACTATTATTTAACTGATTTAGACTTCTTTGTCGAGGTTTTAGGTTTTGTTTTAACCTCAGAAGCTCCTAAAATATCAGCAAGTAAACTTTCTGCTTCAGATTCATTTAAGGCTTTTTCAGCTTCCATCTCAGCAATGTTACCTTTTTGATTGTTTAAAGCTACATCTAAAGTGGAAGCATTTTGAGCAGATTGTAAATCAAGTTTTTCTTGCATTTCCTTAATATTGAACATTGTATCGTCGCTTTCAAAACTTTCCATCGTGGAAGCTACCTCTTTTTGAATATCAGCAATAGCAGATTTGTGAATTGATTCCTCGATTCCTTTTTTAAGTTTAGAAATATTTGTGTTAGCTAATTCAACTGCTTTTTGTAGTTGGTCTACATTGGCATTGGTTTTAGCTAATTCAGATTCTAGCTCTTCTTTTTGACGTTTAACTTCGACAATACTTACTGCTAATTCTTTGGCTTTATCTGGTTTTCCAGCATTAACTAAAGCTTTAGCTTGTTCAACCATGCAATTGTATCGTGACTGGGAAAC
>OGVO01000072.1_pt1 | contig 16926 bp, 18 predicted proteins | sample 1575771 | NCBI WGS metagenome assembly OGVO01 (sample SAMN07581527, study PRJEB24739) | freshwater metagenome | place: Singapore | collected 2015-01 | reverse complement strand
ACTTTGATATGGAAGAAGAAGAGGAGTATTGAAACATGGAATCAGTTGTTGACTCCAGGAAAAAGCAAATCTCTGGCCATTAAGTAAGACAGTTCCATTTGTCAAGTAAAAACGAAAGGAATTATTTTTCGATTATCCTTGGCAGTTTCCGTTGCTTCCGTCAATTTATATGAATAACTTCCGCCAGAACAGCGAGCACAATCACATCCACCATAACACATAATCTATTTCTCCAAAGAATCCAGTTTTTCTTCCAATTCATCTATTCTATGAACCAAATTATATGCTCCATCCTCTTCTATCTCAGTGGATCCACAATTTGTACACTTAATGTCGTAGTCAATTCCATCCATTGACTCGTATTGCACTGTGACGAATCCAGTTTTTCCTACACTTCCACAAGAGTCGCACACCCATGTTGGACCATAGGTAAATTCTTCCATCTCTTCACAACATTCCACCAAACAATTTATCAGATTTTCTCCTTGGACAAACTTTTCCCAGGCCTCATCTCTCCTCTGAATATATAAATCATCTACCATAATCGGAGAAATATCTTTACCTGGTCGAATATATCCAGTTTTATTGTAAAATAATTCTGCTATCAACTCAAATTTATACGTTTCATTCATTATGTTCCATGAACCTCCACCTTAAATTCAGCTTCCTTGAGATAAAATGTATATATCACACTCTTCATAAACCATTTGATTGAAAATTTTCTATTCATCTTGGAAATTAATAACTCATTCTCCATAAAATTAGCCCTCGATTGTTGAATCGAGCACCAGCTTATCATCTTTCTCCACAATAAACAAAGATATAGGCTTATTATTCCATATAGTCAACTCATAGAGAGCCGATTCCAATGTACGACAGGATATAATTTGTATATTATTGGTTAAATCGTAGATGATCCACGCTGAATGCTGATATTTTAATTCATATTTTTTCACGTTTGACCTTTTTTAGTATATTAGTCAATGCTTTAGCAGTTTTATTCATTTGGATTATATCTTTGCTCATATCATTTACGGCAGATCGTAGGGCCTCCGCATAGGTACTCTTTTTACCAGACCAAGCTATGTAGCATTTACCCCATGTGTCAGAGATATAAACGAAATAAATGGGATTCTTCTTGCCTCCACTCTTACTTACATGTATGTATCCATCCTCTGATATTAATTCATAGTGATAACCAAATGTACCATCCCAGACATGTGTAGTCCATCCTGGACCCAATTCCCTTTTTAATGATTGTGCTTTATTTCTAGCTTCTCTTTCGGTCATTTTCCTTCTAACTCCATAGCCACAGAAGATAATATTTCAACGTCCTTTTTCATTTTACCTAAAGCTTCAATTATTTTATCACGGGCCTCATTGAATGATTTTCCAGGATTTATCGTGACTGGGAAGTGTTAGTAGCTGTGTTCATAATGTGAAGTTACAATCTTATTTTTTAGCTACGGGTTGCGAGCTATGAGCCACGGGCTCTTAGCTATTGGATATCGTTCTAAAACAAAACCATCCATTACTTCTGGTAACAGATGGTTTTGTCGTCAAAAAGCTCACAGCTCTTAGCTCAAAGCCCTTAACCCATATTATGAAACACCTTATTCACATCATCATCCTGCTCTAGTCTTTCAATCAGTTTACTGACATCTTCTGCTTGTTCATCAGTGACAGGAACGGTTGTGGTAGGGATCCATTCTAGTTCGGCGCTGATAGGGTTGAGGCCTTTATCTTCCAGCGCTTTTTGCAGACTACCAAAATCCACGAATGCACAACGTAGTACAATAATCGGATTGCCGTTATCGTCATTACTTTCTCCTAATTCTTCCAAACCAAAATCAATCAACTCTAATTCAAGGTCATCAATATTCAATCCCTCAGGTTTTAGTTTGAATACACCCATTTTCTTGAACTGAAAACTAACGCTACCACTATTTCCCAATGCGCCATTTCCTTTATTGAAATGACTTTTTACATTGGCTACGGTTCTTACATGGTTATCCGTGGCAGTTTCTACCAATAATGCTACTCCATGTGGCGCATACCCTTCATACAAGATCTCTTCATAGTTTGAAGTGTCTTTCCCTTGTGCTCTTTTGATCGCAGCTTCCACACGATCCTTTGGCATACCTACACTTCTCGCGTTCTGAAAACAACGACGCAATGCCGGATTGGTAGCAGGGTCTGGTCCGCCGGCTTTTACTGCTATCACGATCTCTTTACCGATACGGGTAAACTGCTTGGCCATTCTGTCCCAGCGGGCAAACATGGTTGCTTTACGTACTTCAAAAATCCTTCCCATAATGATCTGTTTAGGTGAACGGGTTGCAAAAATAAGTGTATTGCGCATAAAAAAGCCCGCCACTTGGGCAGGCTTTTTTAGCAGTTAGTTAGGTTGTTTTATTGTCCATTACGGAGTTTGCTGTGATGTCTGCTGTACACAAAGTATACTACCAGACCCAATGCCATCCATCCGAAAGCTACTTTCAGGGTTTGAGCATCCAAAGCAAAGATCATCGCTGTACAAACGATCACACCCAAAATTGGAACCAATGGAACCAATGGGGTTTTGAACGGTCTTTCGATCTCTGGTGATTTCACACGTAAGATCCAAACACCTGCACTTACCAATACAAATGCGAATAAAGTACCAAAGCTGGTCAAGTCACCTGCTACGTGGCCTGGCACAAATGCTGCAAACAGCCCTACGAATACAAATAATATCCAGTTGGCTTTATAAGGTGTTTTGAATTTAGGATGCAATACACCAAATGCTTTAGGGATCAATCCATCATTACTCATGGTATAGAAAATACGGCTTTGTCCCATCAACATTACCAAGATAACAGAAGAGAAACCTGCGAGGATCGCTACCGTTACAGCAGTTGATAACCACTGGTACTTCACCATATAAGTGGAGATTGCATAAGCAACAGAAGCTTCACGTCCTTTTTCAGGATCAACAAACTCTTGCCAGTTAGCAACACCCGTTAATACGTGTCCGAATAGGATATATAAAATGGTACATACTACCAATGAGCCTAGGATACCAATTGGCATATCACGTTTAGGGTTCTTAGCTTCTTGTGCTGCAGTACTTACCGCATCAAAGCCAATGAAGGCAAAGAATACAATGGCTGCACCACCAAGAACACCACCCCATCCGTGTTTGAATACACCTGTGTAATCAGCGATTACTTTACCGGCACTATCAGTAACAGCAGCAGTACCTTCAGGAATCATATATGGAGTATGATTTTCAGGACGAATGTATTGCCAACCCAGAACAATGAAGAGGATTACGATCGCTACTTTAATGAATACGATTACTGCATTCACAATCGCAGATTCTTGCGTTCCTTTGATCAATAATAAAGTCAGTAATAAAAGGATCACCAATGCCGGAGCATTTACAATTCCTTTATGCAATACCCCAGCTGAGTCGGTAAAACTCTCGAAGGGGCTATGCGACCATTCATAAGGTATGCCCCCATCCAATAACTTATTAAGGTATTCACTCCATGCAATCGATACTGTAGCAGCACCCAATGCATATTCCATGATCAATGCCCAACCAATGATCCATGCAACCAGTTCACCCATGGTTACATAACTGTAAGCATAAGCACTACCTGCAATAGGGATCATAGCTGCAAACTCTGCATAACACAGACCTGCAAAAGCACAGCCAATCGCAGCAATAATAAATGAAATGGTAACGGCAGGACCTGCTGCTTGTCCGGCAGCGGCTGCTGTTCTTACGAAAAGTCCGGCACCAATGATGGCACCAATACCCAAAGCAACCAGGTTGCCGGCTCCGAGGGTACGTTTTAATCCTTTGTCGCCCTCATCTGCCTGGGCCAGTAATTGACCCAATGGTTTCTTTACAAATAAACTCATAGTACAGTTTGGTTAAGTTTCTGAATTAGAAAGATTTGGCAAAATAGGGATTTCTGGCTTTCGCACCCTAAAACTTTTATGAATCGGTCATTTCACCGTTCGCAAAGGCCATTTCAGCAGAAGTATTATATTGCGTCACTAACAAAGCCCCAATGAAGAAATCGAATAGGCTTACCTTATATATTGTCATTGCCATGATCGCCGGTGTTATCCTTGGCTATTTTGTACATAAGAATGCGTCGGCGGAAACCATTCAAAGTTTTTCTAAAAATCTAAAGCTATTTACGACGATCTTCCTTCGTCTGGTTCAGATGATCATCGCACCATTGGTATTCTCTACCCTGGTAGTGGGTATTGCGAAGTTGGGTGATCTGAAAACAGTAGGGCGTGTAGGCGGTAAAGCTTTGTTATGGTTCATATCTGCGTCATTGGTGAGTTTATTATTGGGAATGTTACTAGTGAATATTTTTCAACCCGGAAAAGGGATTGATCTAAGCAATGCTGATATCTCAGGTGCACAAGATCTGGTGGGTAAAACACAAGAATTCAGCATTCAGAAATTTGTGGAGCACGTATTTCCAAAGAGTGTGATCGATGCAATGGCTACCAACGAGATCTTACAATTGGTGGTATTCAGTATTTTCTTCGGTGTGGCTACTGCTGCCTTAGGTGAAAAAGCAAAGATCGTTGTAAAAGGATTGGATGCAGTTGCACATGTGATCTTGAAAATGGTAGGCTATGTCATGAACTTTGCACCGATCGGTGTATTTGGAGCTATCGCTGCAGTCATTGCTACCAAAGGATTGGATGTATTTATTTTTTATGGTCAATATCTTCTGTACTTCTTGATTGGTATAGCTGCATTGTGGGTAATATTACTTACAGTTGGTTTTATCATTTTAGGAAAACGATTGCCTGATCTGTTACGCCGCATTTTCCCGCCACTCATTATTGCATTCAGTACAACAAGTAGCGAAGCGGTATTTCCAAAACTTACGGAAGAGCTGGAAAGATTTGGTTGTAAGGATAAAATCGTATCCTTTATTCTACCATTAGGTTATTCTTTTAACCTAGACGGAAGTATGATGTACATGACTTTTGCCAGTATTGCCATTGCACAAGCTTATGGTATACAATTAGATCTTGGAACGCAATTAACCATGCTCATTGTACTAATGCTCACAAGTAAAGGTATTGCAGGTGTGCCGCGTGCATCATTGGTAGTGGTAACTGCTACTTGTGCCATGTTCAATATTCCTCCTGAAGGAATTGCGCTCATCTTGCCTATCGATCACTTCTGTGATATGTTCCGTACTGCTACCAATGTTGTTGGAAATGCATTGGCTACAAGTGTCGTAAGTAAGTGGGAAGGAGCTTTGGATGAGCCAACCGATATTTCAGTTTCTGCATAATTTAAGAATCTTAGCATGCTACAGATATTATTATCCGATTTTCACTGGAGTCAATTATTACAGCCTCAATTTTATATTGAACATGGCGGACTCTGGCTCATACTCTTTGTGGTATTTGCAGAAACAGGATTGTTTGCCGGTTTCTTTTTACCGGGAGATAGTTTATTATTTGTAGCCGGTATTTATAGTAGCAATCTTGCCAATGAATTCATTCCAACAGGAAATGAATACCTCGATCTGCTGGTATTAATGTTACTCATATCTGGCGCAGGTATCGCAGGAAATACTGTTGGATATTGGTTTGGACGAAAAGTAGGTCCTGCCATGTACAATTGGAAAGAGAATATGCTTTTCAAAAGAAGATACTTGGAACAAGCACATGAGTTTTATGAAAAGCATGGCGGTGGTGCCATCATCGTAGCACGTTTCATCCCCATCGTGAGAACCTTTGCGCCTATTGTAGCCGGTATTGTGCAGATGGATAAGAAGAAATTTGTGTTCTTCAATATTGTTGGATGCTTTGCATGGGTCTTCAGTATGTTGTTTGCCGGACATTTCCTGCAGAAGTGGATATTGAATCAATTTGGATTTGATTTGAAAGACCATCTGGAAGTAATTGTGTTGGGGATTGTGCTGGTTACTACTGCACCGGTATTCATCAAACTGTTTGCGGGAAAAAAGAAAGACAAAAAAGACGCATAACAAAATAATTGATGTTTTCTTCTAAGTGGGTCATACCAAAGAAGAAACAACTCACTTTCCAAACTGCTTGTCATGACCGAAAAAAAATACGGTGTTCTTTCCCTGCCCGTAATTGTTGCTGCACTTGGCTATTTCGTTGACATCTATGATCTTCTTCTTTTTACGATCGTTAAAAAACCTAGTATGTTGGGTGTTGGGTCAACAGATGCCACCATGCTCGTAGATAGTACCCGCGTCATCAACTGGCAGATGACCGGCTTATTATTGGGAGGAATCATTTGGGGAATGCTGGCTGATAAAAAAGGACGACTAAGTGTATTGTTCGGTTCCATCATTTTATATTCTGTAGCCAATTTTGCAACCGGCTTTGTTCAAACGGTGGATCAGTATGCAGCTTGTCGATTTGTAGGTGGATTAGGTTTGGCAGGAGAACTGGGTGCAGGTATTACTTTGGTGAGTGAATTGTTGCCAAAGAACAAGAGAGGTGTTGGAACTTCTTTGGTAGCCGGTATTGGATTGAGTGGTGCCGTTGCTGCCTATTTTACTTATCAGTTTACAGACGATTGGCGTTTGTGTTATAAGATCGGTGGCGGATTAGGAATTGCGTTGTTGTTGTTGCGTGTGAGTGTTGCAGAATCAGGAATGTTCAAAGAAGCCAAGGAGCAAAAAGTAGTACGTGGTAATTTCTTGATGTTGATCAATAATGGAAAGCGATTGAAGAAATATGTTTTTGCCATTTTGATCGGTTTGCCCACTTGGTATGTGATTGGAATTCTGGTTAACCAAAGTGATCGTTTTGGGAATACCATGTTTGGAAGCACCACCATTGACTCAGGAAGATCTATCATGTTTGCATACGCTGCTATTGCCATCGGTGATATGTTGGTAGGATTGGTAAGTCAGTATTTTAAAAGTCGGAAGAAAGCATTATTGATCTATTATATGCTCACCATTGTTGGACTTGTTCTCTTCTTTAGTGGGTATAATCGATCAGATTCCACGATGTATGCTATTTGTACACTGTTAGGTTTCAGTACCGGTTTCTGGGCCATTTTTGTTACGATGGGGGCAGAGCAATTTGGTACGAATCTTCGTGGTACAGCAGCTACCACCATTCCGAATATGGTGCGAGGAGCATTACCCTTGATCAATATGATGTTTTTGGATCTGTTTCAAAAATCATGGGGTTGGAGTTTAGTATACAGCGGCATCATCACTGGTATTGTTGTAATGACGATCACACTGATCGCCTATTACTTCACCGAAGAAACCTTCCATAAAGACTTGAACTACGTTGAAGAATAATATCACTCTGTGCCGGGCTCTGTGTAGAATTGTGGTTAACCGCAGAGGTAATGAAGTTGGACGCAGAGTTTCGCAGAGAGGATTTATACTTCTTATCTTGCAGCTATGAAATTTTTGGTCATCCGTTTTTCTTCTATTGGCGATATTGTTTTGACAACACCGGCCATCCGTTGTTTGAAATTACAAGTGCCCGATGCTGAAGTACATTTCTTGACCAAGCAATCAATGAAAGCGGTTACTGAAGCGAATCCATATATCGACAAGTTTCATTATTTCTCTCACAATCTTGATGCTCTGATCAAAGATTTACATGCAGAGCAATACGATTATATCATAGATCTACACAAAAATTTTAGAACCTGGCGCATCAAAAAAGCACTGAAAGTTCGCGTGTTGTCTTACAATAAAGAGGTCGTTGAAAAAGTATTGCTTACGAAGTTGCACATCAACAAAATGGTAGGCAGGCATATTGTGGATCGTTGTTTGGATACATTAGCGCCATTAGGTGTTCAAAATGATGGGAAAGGGATGGATTATTTTATTCCATCAACGGTTAGGGTAAAAGCAGAAGATCTTCCTTTATCACATAGTGCAGGTTTTGTAGCGATCGTTATTGGCGCTAGTTATTACACTAAGAAACTACCAGTTTATAAATTGCGAGAGCTTTGTGCCAAGTTGCAATATCCGATTGTGTTGGTAGGTGGAAAAGAAGATAAGCAAGAAGGAGAGGAGATCGCCAAAATAGACCCTGTAAAGATTTACAATGCTTGTGGCAAATTCAGTTTGCATGAATCGGCAGATATCATTCGTCAATCTAAATTGGTGATATCACATGATACCGGTATGCAATACATCGCTTGTGCACTCAATAAACCTGTACTCGCTATTTGGGGAGGTACTTCACCGGCATTGGATGTAGAGCCTTATTATGGTGCAGAACAATTACTACATCACAACAAACCTGCTTATCACAATTTCATCGTAAAAGGCTTGGCTTGTCAGCCTTGTTCTAATTATGGAACAAAGACTTGTCCGAGAGCTCATTTTAAGTGTATGCAGGATCAGGATATAGACTTGATAGTAGCTACTACTCAAGCATATCTATAAAAAAAGAGCCCCGAAATTTCGGAGCCCTTTCTTTATTACCAAAACCAACTACTATCCTTTGATACGTTTTGCTTCACTTTCCAATCCGGTCTGACGCTGACGTGCAGCTTTTACCTGATTGTTTCCAAATCTCCAAGAGAATGATAAACGTACAGTACGACTTTCATTCTGTCCACGTCCATTGATGAATAGTCCACCAAAATTGCTGGTTGCTGTCCATGGATTGGTGAAGAAGATATCGGTCACACTTAATTTCAATGTTCCTTGTTTTTTCAGGATCTGTTTTTGGAAACCAAGATCCAATCCACCCAATGATTTCGTTCTCCAAGTGGCACCCCAAACATTCGGACCACTGAACCAACCACTCAGTTCAGCATTGTATCCTTTGCCTAAAGTGAATGTATGTTGCATATAAGCTCCAAACATGGGGATTTCAGTTTTGATCTCATTCGCACCGATTTTTCCATTAAACATCTGATAGTTGTACCAAACATTTGCATAACCATTCCACCACTTAGCAATCGGTAATGGAGAACCGATACTGAAACTCAGGATACGTTGTGTTGCCAGGTTTCTTTGCTGTACATAAGTTGCATTGTTGGTAGTATCTGTTGTTTGTGTAGCAAAATCTTTTACATGGCTATAACCAATGGTAGTGTTCAGCATGTATTTGAAAGTGTGAGACAACTCAACAGTATTCGTATACTGCGGACGTAAGAACGCGTTTCCTTTTTCATAAGTCAACTCATCCAATTTGTTCTCAAATGGGTTCAGATCCTGATAAGTTGGACGATCGATACGACGACTGAAAGTCAAATTCAAGGTATTCTTCTGGTCAACAGTCCAGGTTAAAGCAGCACTTGGGAAGAAATCTAAGTAGCTACGTTTAACGGTATTACCTGCTTGCATGATACCATCTGCTCTGGTCAATATACCTTCGCTATTGGTTTGTTCCATACGTAAGCCTGTCTGCAAACTCCATTTTGGACTGAATTGACGCTGATAGTTTACGTAAGCAGCATTTACATTTTCCTTGTAAGTAAAACTGTTACTTCTACTCAAGATCTTTACAGGAACGCCATTGATATCATTGAAGAAATCAAATGTATTTTTTGTTTTTACGTAAGAGAACTTAGCACCATAACCTAACTTTCCTTTCCATTTTGGTTGATCTACATCCACTTTAGCAGTATAGATATCAATATCAGTTGGTGTAAAGTTTCGGTTAATCACTTGTGATAACATATTACCTAAGTTATCGAGGTAATTGTTCGGCTGAAAACTTCTACCGGTACCACGGAATAAACCGTAATCAGCATCAAAGTTGATCTCTTTACCACTGGTGTCCGCATAACGATAGTTGATATTTGAATTCATATTTGTTCTGCTACCCGGAATGGTATTCAATGCCACTAGTTTTTTTACAAACTGCTTGGTAGGATTATAAGAGATATTGGTATTACTCTCACTTGTCCAGTCATTATCATTGAAGTTGGTGGTCACGAGAAAACCCAATGTGTTTTTGCTGTTGAGGAATAGATCGGCTCCCAATTTTGCATTCACACTTTTATTGTGGCTCCAGTTGGTACTTTTTTGATCATAGATGGAATCCAATTGTACACGATAAAGATCCAGCGTGTTCTCATATCTACCGATGTTAGTTCCTACATTACTGAAGAGGTTCACTTTTTTATCACGATAGTTCAAGCTAACAGAGCCATTACCTTTCGGTGTAACACCTTGTACCAATCCCATATTTACAGATCCATTCGTGCCATATCTTTTATTCTTCTTCAGTCTGATATTGATGATGCCTGCATTACCACTAGCATCATAACGAGCGCTAGGATTGCTGATCATTTCAATGGCTTCCACATCATTGCTATTGATGCTCTTTAAGTAGGCTGCTAAATCTTGACTACCCAGTTGTGTCATCTTTCCATCTACATAAATACGAACACCGGTTTTTCCTTTCATCGAGATATTCTCGTTATTATCTACTTGAATGCCCGGACTTTTCTGCAATAACTCTAACGCATTGCTACCAGTGGCATTGATGCTGTTTTCAACATTGAATACTGTTTTATCAGCTTTGATTTCGATCATCGGTTTACGAGAGGTAACAGTTACATCCTGCAGTTTTGTTGCAGCGGGTTGTAATGTGATGTTACCTGCATCAAATCCTTGTCCATTTTTTACTTCAAATACGGAGGAATAAGTTCTTTCAAAGCCGATCATAACATAGCTCAGCAGGTATTTTCCTTCTTTGCCATATACCATTTCAAATGCACCATTGGCATCTGTAACATCTGCTTTTACGAGGGAACTGTCTGTAGACTTTAGTAAGGATACAGTAACAGACTGTAAGGCCTTACCATTGTTATCACTGATCTTTCCTTTAATCGTACTGCCGGTTTGTGCGATAGCGGTGTTCAATAATGAACTCAATCCGATCACAGCCGCAGTTAAAATCCTTCTCATTTTATTGTTGTTTAGGTTGCTCAATCAGACGCAAAGCACTTAAGAATGTTACAGTGGACATGGGTGTTTCAGGATGAGCAGTGACAATGGCATGACAAGCGGTCGCAGGTAGAGATAAAAAAATCCCTGTCTGTTTCTTACAGACAGGGATGTATGTACAAACGGTTCAATAAAAGGATGAACAGTTGTTTATAAAGTCTTCAACACATCGTTCATACTTCTTACTGCTTCAGCACTCTTATTAAACAGTGCTTGTTCTTCTTCATTCAGTTTGAAGTCGATGATCTTTTCCCAACCATTCTTACCAATCACAACAGGAACACCTAAACAGATATCTTTTTGTCCGTATTCACCTTCCAGGCTAACGCAGCAAGTGAATAGTTTCTTTTCATCACGCAGAATGCTTTCCACCAATGCCGCTCCGGCAGCTCCCGGTGCATACCATGCAGATGTTCCGATGAGTTTGGTTAATGTAGCACCACCCACCATCGTATCAGCTACGATTTGTTTTTGCTGCTCTTCTGTGAGGAAATTAGAAACTGGCGCACTGTTCCATGTAGCTAAGCGAATCAATGGAATCATCGTGGTATCACCATGTCCCCCAACTACAACTGCATTCAAGTCTGCAGGACTGCAACCCAAATGCTGGCTTAGTTGATATTTGAAACGGGCACTATCTAAAGTACCACCCATACCGATGATTCTATTTTTAGGTAAGCCGGTAGACTGTAAAGCCAGATAAGTCATGGTATCCATCGGATTACTGATCACGATGATGATGGCATTCGGAGAATACTTCAGGATGTTTTCGCACACGCCTTTTACGATACCTGCATTGGTGCCGATCAATTCTTCACGTGTCATACCCGGTTTACGAGGCAAACCTGAAGTAATGACAACAACATCAGATCCTGCGGTCTTTGAATAATCATTGGTGCTGCCGGTAATGCGGGTGTCAAAACCCAACAATGCGGCGGTTTGCATCATGTCTTGTGCCTTACCTTCGGCCAGACCTTCTTTAATATCCAGTAATACCAATTCTTCGGCCAATGCGGCGCGTGCAATATTGTCGGCACAAGTAGCTCCAACGGCTCCGGCACCTACTACGGTTACTTTCATAAACAATGATTATTTAAAGTGAGGAATTTTTTCCGCTGCAAAGGTAAGGGTTGGCAGTCGTTTGTTAACGACGTTTCAGGCTTTTTGACACTACTGTGGATAGCGGTTTAACAAACTTTTCTTGTTAACCCCTTTTATTGCTTATATCCTTTCAAAAGTGTGAGTAGCTCCGGCATTTCCACGCCTCCTTCATAGGCTTTTATGTAGTTGCCTTTTTTGTCATACACAGCTACATACGGAGTATATTTTACCTGAAAGAAAGAAGGAATGCCATAACTCGGGTCTCGGCCTACTTTCAGATTTTTATGATTGAAAAAGCCATATTCCTGTGCAAAACCTTTGATATCCGCCATATCGCGATAGCTGACCCAAAGAATAAAACTGTTTTTCAAACTATCCATCACACTGATCATTTCTTTGGCCTCATGTTGACAATGACCACAATCCGGACTAAAATACACGATGATTGTAAAATCTGATGCAGGCAACTGTTGTTTAGTGAACCATGTACTGTCAGTTTGTAAAATGGTAAACTCAGGTAATTTTTTCGTTTTTAAAAAAGGAGGCAGATCAGAATTTGTATCCTGAGCATAGGATATCATACCCATCAATACAACTAAAAGAACAGAAAGAATTTTTTTCATAAACACATTATTGAGCATTGTTTCTATTGGCCGCATTGGCTTCCATCATTCTCATTTCTTTTGCATCTTGCAAGAATTCAGATGCGAAAATGAATTTATTGAGGAGTTCATCTTTACTGAAAATAATGTCCTTATTGCTTCCTTCCCATTGTTTTCTACCCTGATGAAGGTAAACAATATGATCACCGATCTCCATCACACTGTTCATATCATGTGTTACTACAATGGTTGTGATATTGAATTCAACAGTGATCTCTTTGATCAAACGGTCGATTACCATGGATGTTTGTGGGTCTAATCCTGAGTTGGGCTCGTCACAAAATAAATATTTCGGATTCAGTACAACCGCACGAGCAATACCAACCCTCTTCTTCATCCCGCCACTGATCTCAGAAGGATATTTCTTGTTTGCATCTTTCAAATTCACACGATCTAAAACTTCGTTCACTCTTTTCTTCTTTTCAGCCATAGACCAGTTGGTGAACATATCCAATGGGAACAATACATTTTGCTCAACAGTCATCGAATCAAATAAAGCAGTTCCCTGAAATAACATACCGATCTGCTGTCGCAATAATTTTCTTTCATCATTGTTCATTTGCAACATATCGGTACCGTCATAAAGGATCTCGCCTTGCTCCGGACGAAAGAGTCCAACCATACATTTGGTAAGAACGGTTTTACCACTACCACTGGTACCAATGATAAGATTACACTTACCGGCTTCCATTACCGCGCTTATATCTTCAAGGATGGTACGCTCTCCGAAAATCTTTTTTATGTTCTTGATCTCGATCATGTGACTGCAAACTAATCTTTTGTTTTAGAATGGCTCTACCAGATTCCTTAATAAATCCTCAAAAACTTCTCTTTTACGAATCAAATAAGGTGTTCCGTCTTTAACCATGACTTCTGCAGGGCGATAGCGGGAGTTAAAATTACTTGCCATTTCAAAACCATAAGCACCTGCATTATCAAATACCAGCAAATCACCTTCTCTGATCTCATTCATGGGACGTTCCCAAGCAAATGTGTCGGTTTCGCAGATATTACCGGTGATGGTATAATTTTTTATTACTCCATTTTCGTTACTAATATTTCGAATTCGATGATAAGCCTCATAAAACATGGGCCTGATCAAATGATTGAAACCACTGTTCACACCCGCAAAAGTTGTAGCACTGGTTTCTTTCAAAACATTCACAGATGTAAGCAGATATCCAGCTTCGCTCACTAAAAACTTACCTGGTTCAAACCATACTTGAAATGTACGTTGATAGGTCTGTTCTATTTTTTGCTCAAAGGCAAGGATCTCTTTTGCTAGGAGTTGTATATCAGTTCCTTCATCGCCATCTTGATAGGGTACTTTGAATCCGCCACCCAGATCAAGAAATTGTAATTCAGGAAAATGTGGTACCAAATCAAAAAATACATCGGTCACTTTCATGAAGACATCTACATCTTTGATCTCACTACCCGTATGCACATGTAATCCGGCAATATGAATTTGATATTGTTGCATGATGCGAACAATATCAGATAACTGTTCAATGGGAATACCAAATTTACTCGTATCATGTCCGGTAGAGATTTTAAGATTACCACCCGCCATGATATTAGGGCGAAGACGAATACCTACAGGATAACTGTGGCCATATTTTTTTCCAAATTTTTCCAAATTGGAAAGACTATCAATATTGATATTAATACCCATTGAAACAGCCTCTTCAATCTCATCAAACGCAATGCCGTTACTGGTATATAAAATATCAGTGGAAGGGAAACCGGCATGAACCGCTAGTTTCGCTTCGTTGATAGAACTACAGTCTACTTTGCATCCGATAGACTTGATATGTTTCAGGATACTAACATTGGTCAGTGCTTTACAGGCATAAAAAAAACTGACCTTGTCACTATTAAAAGCTTGTTTTAATTGTAGGAATTGCTCAGTGATTCGATCGGCATTATACACATAAAGAGGTGTGCCGTACTCAGCTGCAAGATTTCTTAATTGCTCGTTGGATAAAAAAGATGACATACTGCGAAGATACTTGTCTGGCAGATATTCATGTCACCGCTGTTCCATCTTATTGTTGATTTTCGTCGGAAGGGTTTTCTTCATCGGTAGGGGTGTCATCATCCGAATCAGAAGATTCATTATTTTCCTCTACTTCTTCTCCCTGAATGATCAGTTCGCCATCTTCATTGACAGTTAGGAGAGAAGTATCGCCCTCGATCACCGGCTCTTCCGTAATGGCTTCTTCGATCGTATCCGCCACCGGTTGGTCAGTAAAATCTTCCGGACGGATAACAGTGCCCTCTACGATCTGTTCTGCCAACACTTCTTTGATCTTTGGCAAGTCTTCAGGAGAATTAATGCCAAAATAGTCCATGAAATTTTTAGAAGTAGCGTATACCAAAGGTTTGCCCGGCATCTGCTCGTTACGGCCACTGATGAGGATCAGTTCTTTTTCTAGTAATTTCTGGATACTATAATCACTGTTAACACCACGAATGGATTCGATCTCACCTTTTGTGATGGGTTGTTTATAAGCAATGATGGCGAGTGTTTCCAGTGCAGCATTGGATAGGCGCTTGAGAAATTTGTCACCATTGAGTTGGGCGATCGTTTTATGATAATCTTTCTTGGTTAGGAATTGCCACCCTCCGCCACTTTCGCGTACTTCAAAGGGATAAAATTCAGAATTGTATTTCTCGCAAATACCTTGAATAGCAGCTTCAACCTGATCAAGCGTTACACGCTCTTCCAGAAAGCCAAATGTATTGTTGATGAGTTCAACGATATCTAAAGAAGTGAGAGGTTTCTCACTTGCAAAGATCAACACTTCAATGTGTGGTATAATTTGGCTTATCTCCATGATTAATTTGAAAAAGGGCTGATTTGAAAATTTGAAAATAACGAATTGTCATAAATGGAACATAAAAATGTGCAAAGCAGCATTTTCTACTCCTTTATTTCCAAAAGATCTTATCCCTGCAATGCAGCAGCACCACTTACGATCTCAGTCAATTCAGTGGTAATAGCAGCCTGGCGGGCTCTGTTATAACTAATCTTCAGTGACTTCAATAACTCATTCGCATTTTCACTAGCCTTGTCCATAGCGGTCATACGAGCACCGTGTTCACTGGCGTTACAATCCAATACCGCTTTGAATAGCTGTGTATTCAGGATCTTAGGCATTAATTCAGCGATCAGTTCTTCTTTAGCCGGTTCAAAAATAAAGTCAGACTTTTTGCTGGAATTGCTATTGGTCACTTTAGGGATCGGCAAAAATTGTTCGGCTTTATATTGTTGTGTAGCCGCATTTTTAAATTCGCTGTAAATGATCTCAACTGTATCAAACTCTTTATTTTCAAAAGCTTTCATGGCAGCTTGTGCAGCAGCTTGAACTGATTCGAAATTGAGGTTCAGGAATATGTCTTTATATGTAGCGTCTACTTTATAGCCTGCTTTTTGTAAGCTTTCGTATCCTTTTTTACCAATATTCCAGATACTCACATTTCCTTTCTGATGTTGTACTGCATATTTTTCAGCGATGGTCAGTTTAGCTAGTTTGATAAGGTTGGCATTATAACCGCCACAAAGTCCGCGATCGCTGGTAATAACGATCAATAAAACTTTTTCCACGGCTCTTTCCTCGGCCAGCTTTATATGCATATCACCCTCAGTGTTGCTAACGATATTACTCAGCATTTCCTGCAATTTCTGAGCGTAAGGACGCATCTGTGTAATGGCATCTTGTGCACGGCGCAATTTGGCCGCACTCACCATTTTCATTGCTTTTGTGATCTGCTGGGTACTTTGAACACTCTTGATCCTGTTACGTACTTCTTTTAACTGACCTGCCATGGGTAAAAAAGTTTCAATTTTTCAAGAAACAAGGGATCAAGTATGTCTTGAACTCCCCTTTTCAATTTGGCTGCAAAAGTAGCAGAATCGCCCTGAAATTCCATCAAAACTTTGCTTTTTTACCCACTACTTTGATCTGCCCCTTAAAAACGATAACTGAGGCCTAAGCCATTTGCTGAAACGCCCATTTGTAGATGCTCCATCTTATTTTCCAGCCATTTGGTGTTTTTGTGATGCTGACCATATTGAATCAGGTCAAAAACCAATAAAAATGCCCCTTGGAGTATCAGGCTATTGCCAAAACCCTCGGTCCTAGGCTTATTCAAGCGAGTACCCCTTTCTTTTAGGTATAAACCAGTGGTAATGTAAGCCA
>OGVO01000070.1_pt1 | contig 16951 bp, 14 predicted proteins | sample 1575771 | NCBI WGS metagenome assembly OGVO01 (sample SAMN07581527, study PRJEB24739) | freshwater metagenome | place: Singapore | collected 2015-01 | reverse complement strand
TATTGCTATCTCCGTACATTGGCAATCCAAGTACGGAGAGGATTCTATTATGGAAGTACACGCAAATGGCGTATCGTCCAGTCACCTCGCCTCGATAGACGGTGAGATCTGCATTCGCTTGTCAGATCTGGAAGCCAACGAAGACAAGACAATTAAAGAGTATCTTGCGTCGTCATCTTTCCAAGGATTTCCAGAGCTTGAAATAGTCGAGGATCCAAAGACAACAATGCGAGCCATCACAGTCTACTATTCTGATGGTGATACAACATCAACTAACATCAACGGCACAGACGAGGAGATTGGCCGGCACTATCTTGGCCATACGTTTGAAGCGGGATGCGACACAAAGCATCACGTAGCACTAGCGATTCACTTTCACGACACTGGACGAAAGATGGGATTGCGAGTCAAGAACATCGAGAGTAGTTGCGTAGGCACGATCGCAAGCGTACGGATCGATACCACTAAGATTGATGACACTGAGTCTATTACCGAGATCATGCTACCCTTGTCCGATGGGACCGAATACGCACTATCTGATGTTTGGGTATATGACCTTCAGGGTGAATGGCTACAAGGTATTGGGTATCGCAAAGAATTTGCAAAGTGACATCGCGTCATTGACTCGAACGTGAGGAGCGATAGCCCGTCGCTCCGATCGCCCGAGCCAATGTGGAACGGGATTACTACAACAAAGGGAGATTTGTTTATGGGACAGTTGATTCAAAAGACGGTCGAAAAGCTGGATCGGGACCGATTATGGGTCGAGATCACAGAGAGCGCGAAACGAGCAAACGGTGTAAGGTTTCCATCCGACCGCGAAACCGAACTAACGATTGAGATCATTCAGAAAAAATGGGAAGCGTTTCGAGACAAGCCACCCCAAGAAGGTGAATGGGTACAGATTGGCGATAAGTACCATCGCATAGCTTACGTGTTTCGCAATGAAGATGGCCTAACTGGATTTCAACCGTCAACGTATGGCATGGGCGGCAGTGTTTACCTTTGCTCTGGTCACGGCAGCTATTCGGGCTCACTCGAAGCGCCAGTAACAATGCGGCTGGAGCACATTGGTTATATGTTGGCGCATTTCTGGATGTTTTACGGGGGCTCTTCAGGGGCTCACCGTGGCGTATGGTTCACAATCCCCGCCAGAGTTTGGACCGAGGTGAAAGCGTGAAGTATTACATAGAGAGAACTATCGGCCAAATATCCGACACCCTGAAATGCCTATGGGAAGGCAACGATTTACCAACGTTCGCGAGAAATGGGAATCCATATCTATTCGACGCTCGCGGAACAGCTGAGCGCGTCCTGTGGCGACTTGAGGCTATGGGCCTTAAAACCAACATCCCAAACGTTCCACAACAAGACATCAAGTATGAGCTAGTTCCTGTCGATCTAACTCAAAACACACCTCACTACATTCCTAACCATTCCTGCATGACACTTTCCTGTTACATCTAAAAGCAATTATGAGCACAACAACCAAACGCAAGATGACTGTCAACACCTTAGCCACATTGCGAAAGGTGATTCCACTGACACAGTTTCAATTCCTGCAAACACTTCTGCGCGGCGAAGAGCGAGAGTTCTTTGTCGATGCAATGACCGAGATCGAATTTCAGTACAACGATCTGCCAATTATCGGTTCAGCTGGATCTGACCAACCAACCGACACGGCCTTGGCCAGAATCCATTTGTTCGGACCTAGTTGCGATTGGTGGTTGGTCGAAAAGTCTTATCACCCCGAGGAGCCATGTTTTGGTATCGCGGATCTGGGATATCGCGAGTTGGGATACTTCAACTTGTGGGGGATCATCCGACTGAGGGGAGTCGAGATCGATCTGCACTGGAAGCCAAAGACCGTTCAACAGATTTTGGATGAGGCTACACGATGACGTATAGCAAGCCATGCGAGCGATGTAACAACGCTCTGGCTAAGTCAGGCAACAAGTACTGCACCGAATGCCGAAAGAAGAAACTAAGGGAAATGCGAGAGGCGGGATACCTAACTCCAAAGGTTTACGGCCGCTCGAACCGAACTAGAGACAAAACCATCCCCAAATACGCTACCCACTTGGTGTACATGACCAGTGCCAACAACCCCAACGAGATCGAGCATAAGATCATGTATTCTATCCTGAATAAAAAACCCAAGCGTGCCGATATCTACTGGTTTGTACATGTGGATGTTTTGGATGATCCATATACCTGCGAATATTCTGTAGAACATATTATTCCGAATGATATTATTCGTGTTGAGTTCCGACTTGGATTCAGAGTGGAACAAAGGATCAATCTCATGTTCAGAAAAGTTGTAGAAGAACTGGTAAATAATAAGGAAGTGAATATTACCAGTCGGTATGAGAGTCTTGAGAAAAATAATGTTGTTGGTGATTTCCAATTCATTGTATTGGAAAAATACTTGAGTCAAGATAATGAGTTGCCATTCTTTGAGCGCGTCGTTATGAAATTGTATTTCTGGTTAAAAGAGATCAGTTTGGGTGAAGAACGCGGCTTTGGACTTGACCCGAGCAATGTGACCATTGAAAAATTCCCGCTGATCGTTGCGCCGGTTTCCAAGTTGAATCTAAGGCGTGTATATTATGAAGGAAGCGATTTTGAATGAAACATATCTCTCCTGAAGAACTCAAACAACGAATAGATGATGATTCATTGTTTCTTTTAGATGTAAGGGAACAAACAGAACATCAGGAATTCAATATTGGTGGTAAGTTGATACCACTTGGGGAACTCATGCTACATAGTCACGAAATACCATCAGAAAAGACAGTGGTAGTCTATTGCAAAAAAGGAATCAGAAGTCAAATCGCTATTCAAAGACTCGAAGAAAAACTAGGTCTCACCAATCTGATCAATCTCAAAGGCGGCATGGATGCCTGGAAGAAAGTTTTTGACTTTTGACTTTTCACTTTTGACTTACCCAATCAATATTTTAGAATATCTCGGATGAAATTATGATACTCATGAAAAGATGGAAGATTGTTATGCCCACCGCCCTCAATTCTGATCAATGTGATCTTATGCGGATTAAAGCTTTGTAGTTTCTCACTATGACTAATCGGTATCAACCAATCTTTGGTTCCATGAATGATATAAGTGTGGCAGTTCACTTTTTGAATCCATTTATCAGTCCGTAGGTGAAAACGAAGTACATACTTAATAGGCAGTATCGGCATAAATCGCTCTGCTACTTTTTTGAAACTATAATACGGTGCATCCAATATCAAATAACGGGGTGTGTTATCTGATGCGATTTTGGCCGCAAAACCACTTCCCATACTTCGCCCATATACAAGGATATGGTGTTGCTCATATTTTTCTGATAGCTTTTCATAAACAAATTGCATATCATTCAGCATATCCCTTTCTGTACGCTTGCCGGTACTTTTTCCAAATCCTCTGTAGTCTACTAAAACCACATCATAATCATAGCGATAAAAATCTTTTGCATACTTCGCCCAACCTTTGATACTACGTGTATTACCATGTAAGTAAAGGATCAATCCTTTAGGTTCAGGTCTATAAAAATGTAATCCATTGATACGAACACCGGGTGCCGGGTCAAAAAAAAGCTCTTCAAAAGGGATATCATACTCAAACCTAAAGTCATATTTCAATTTTTCAGGCTTGAATATCAGTCGCTCCTGTACCAAATAAGTGAGTACAGACAACAAAACAACAGCCAGTACTATGTATAACAGTAGTTGACCCAAGGGTTTCTTTTGCTGTAAGTTCCGAAAAAAGAAGGATTTGATCTGTGATTTTTTGATCTTTGAATTCTTGATTTGATTTTAAAGGGCAGGATAGCTCTTTTTTCAAATCACACCTGCCTGTCGGCAGACAAGGATCAAAAAATTAAAGATGAAAAAGAAAATCCCTCGTTGGCTCAAAATCGTACTCATTGTGTATGCACTGATTGGGATCGCGTTTTACTCTTTTCAGAAAAAAATATTGTTTCAGCCTGTAGTTGTTACAAAAGATAGTGTGTACCAGTTTGAACAGCCCTATGAAGATATTTGGATCCCTGTGGATGAAATAAGTGAAACCCATATGGTACACTTTACCGTTCCTGATAGTTTGCGAAAAGGGCTGGTATTATATTTTCATGGCAATAGAGGGAACGTGAGGAGATATCGACGTTTTGTGGAGAAATTCACCTCTCATGGTTATGCTGTTTGGATGCCAGACTATCCTGGCTTTGGGAAATCAACCGGAGAACTAACCGAGCAAGCCATCTATGATCAAGCTTTGCAAGTATACAAGCGTGCAAGACAGTTCTACCAACCCAATCAAATCATTATTTATGGAAAATCAATGGGAACAGGGGCTGCAACACAATTGGCATCAGTAAGAGATTGTAAGAGATTGATACTGGAAACTCCTTACTACAGCATGCGTTCATTGATCGGCATGTATTTATGGATGTATCCGTTGAAATCAATTTTGAAATACCAGTTCCCATCCAATGAGTTCATGAAAAAAGTGACAGCACCTGTTACCATTTTTCACGGAACAGAAGATGGTGTTATTCCTTATCGCAATGCAGTAAAACTCAAATCAGCCCTCAAACCCGGCGATGAATTCATCACCATTGAAAATGGCTCTCACAGAGATTTGAATACGTTTATTGAGATGAAGAGTAAGATGGATAGTTTGTTGGTCCATAGACCATAGACCATGGACCATGGTCTATGGTCTATCAACTAAAATCGCTCCCCCCTTCCCCACTTTCAACTCATGCTTCACACCAACTTTTAGGGGATAATTTTCTCGACTGTGGCTGACAGGGAAATCGAAACAGATAGGGTATTGGTATTTTTTTACACGCTCGTGGATCACCTGTGTAATGGTGGCACCAAAAGGTATGACTGTATCTTTCATATCTGTAAATCCACCGATGATCAATCCTGTTAAGTTTTGTAGAGCACCACTTCTCTCCAATTGAATCATCATACGATCGATGTTATAGATGTATTCGCCAATATCTTCTATGAACAATATTTTTTTGTTGAAATTAAAAGCGGATCTACTGCCAATCATATGAGCCAATAAAGAAAGATTTCCTCCTACCAACTCTCCGGATCCGGTACCGAATTGATTCAAGGGGTGTGCAGTCGAACGATACTTGTATGAGCCCCCTTTCAGTATTTTCTTTAATGATTGAATGTATTCATTCTCAAATTCACCATCATTGAAAGCTGCGGCCATCGGTGAATGAAGCGAAGCTGTTTTTAGTTGTGTATACAGATGAGCATGCAACAAAGTGATATCACTATAACCAATGATCCACTTAGGATTTTTTTTGAAAATCTTAAAATCTAAGAGATCAATGATCCTACTCATCCCATAACCACCTCGTCCACAAAGAATGGCTTTTACAGTTGTATCATCCAACATTTTCTGAAGATCTTCCAGTCGCTCCTGATCTGTACCGGAAAAATAATGAAATTGGTGACCCAGGGTCTTACCTATTTTAACCTGATAACCCCATTCCTGTAATACTTTGATGCAGGTTTGGGCCTTATCGGCGGGCATATATCCGGACGGACAAACAATGCCGATGGTATCTCCTTTACGTAAATACGGCGGTATCTTAATCATGTGGCAATTTAGCGTATTTGCACTTTCAGCAAAGCATCAAGGGCTCTTACGGCGCTAATCTGTATTTTTGCAAACTTAAACACAAGGAAACAGCCAAGAGCGGATTTATGGAGCAACCTAAAAGATACTTGATCACAGCAGCCCTTCCCTATGCGAACGGGCAAAAACATATTGGACACTTAGCAGGTGCTTATTTACCGGCAGATATCTATGTGCGCTATCTGAAAGCGCAAAAAAGGGATGTTGTATTTGTATGTGGAAGTGATGAACATGGAACGGCCATCCCTATTCAGGCCACCAAGGAAGGCACAACCGCAAGAGCCATCATTGATAAGTATCATCCATTGATGGAGCAAAATTTTAAGGACTTGGGTATTGCTTTTGATGTGTACCACCGTACCAGTGATCCTTTACACCATGAAACAGCTCAAGAATTTTTTACCAAACTGAATAACAACGGCGATCTCGAGATCAAAGAATCAGAACAATATTTTGATGAAGAAGCCAACTCTTTTTTAGCAGATCGCTATATCAAGGGAACTTGTCCGAATTGTAGCTTCGACAGTGCTTATGGTGACCAATGTGAGCGTTGCGGAAAAAGTTTAAGTCCGGATGAATTGATCAATCCTGTCAGCACACTCAGTGGAAAAGCACCGGTAAAAAAATCTACTAAGCATTGGTATCTACCACTGAATCGTCATGAAGATTTTCTCAGAAAATGGATTTTGGAAGAGCATGCCAATGACTGGCGTTCTAATGTTCTCGGACAATGCAAAAGCTGGATCGATGGCGGATTACAGCCTCGTGCTGTAACACGTGATCTGGATTGGGGCGTAAAGGTACCTGTCGCAGATGCTGAAGGAAAAGTATTGTATGTATGGTTTGATGCTCCAATTGGTTATATCAGTGCTACTAAGCAATGGGCACTGAATACAGGAAAGGATTGGAAGCCTTATTGGGAAGATAAAGACACGAAGCTGGTGCATTTCATTGGTAAGGATAATATTGTATTCCACTGTATCATTTTCCCCGTGATGCTGAAACTGCATGGCAATATTTTACCGGACAATGTTCCATCCAACGAATTCATGAATCTGGAAGGAGATAAAATGAGTACCAGTCGCAATTGGAAACTCGACATGCAGGATTATATCAATGATTTTATCAATAAAGAAAATGGTGGTAGCCAAATGGCGGATGTACTGCGCTATTATCTTACTCAGATCGCTCCCGAGACAAAGGATAGTGAGTTCATGTGGAAGGGTTTCCAAGATGCGAACAATAGCGAGTTGGTAAGCATATTCGGCAATTTTGTGAACCGCACTTTTGTATTGATGCATAAATTATGTAATGGAAAGGTTCCAGCATTCCATCAAGATATTGCAGATGATTTGGATCAGCAGACCATTACAGACATCAAGAACAGTGCTTCGAAAGTCACTTCATTGCTGGAAGAATATCGCTTCCGTGAAGCCTTGTTTGAAGTGATCAATCTGGCTCGTGTTGGTAATCAATACATGCAGAAAAAGGAACCATGGATCGTAGCTAAATCATTGACAGAAAATCCGAATGCACAAAAGAGTATTGATAATTGCTTACACATTTGTTTGCAGTTAACCGCTAATCTAGCGATCCTCATCAATCCGTTCCTTCCGTTTACAGCGAAGAAAATGTGTCATATGATGAAGGTGGTTGAGAAAATGCTGGAATGGGAAAATGCAGGTAGTCTGAAGTTGCTGAGTGTGGGTTACAGCCTCAGAGCACCGGAATTATTATTTAGAAAAATTGAAGACAGTGAAATTATGGAACAGATAGAAGAACTTAATGCTGCAAGTGTGAAGAAAGAGAGTGAGCAGTCAGTAGTGAATAGTGAAGTGAAGGAAGTTACCGTGAAACCTGAGATCGTATTTGATGATTTTGCTAAGATCGATCTCAAAGTGGGTAAAATTGTTTCGGCTGAGAAAGTCGAGAAAGCTGATAAATTGCTGAAACTCCAGGTGGATCTTGGTTTTGAAACAAGAACCATTGTATCCGGAATCGCTATGCATTTCAAACCTGAAGATATTGTAGGAAAGCAAGTAACGGTAGTGGTGAACTTAGCTCCACGCAAAATGAGAGGAATTGAAAGCAATGGAATGATCCTGATGGCGGAAGATGCGAATGGAAAACTACATTTCATCAATCCGGAAGAAAATATCCATCCGGGTAGTGGTGTAAGTTAACTGCACCCAATACTTATAAGAAAAACGCTGTGTGATTTTGATAATCACACAGCGTTTGTTTTTTAGCTATAACTCGCACACTCTTTTAGTTCTCGTTCAGAGTATGCCAATTTGTATTGTTTGAGTACATCATCAGGTACTCCATTCCATTTATTCGGAACATTACCACGATAATCAAGATCTTTTACACCGATCTCAGAAGTATAGAACCCGGTCAATGTGAGATCACGCATCAGGTTAAAGAAAGAAACGCCTTGTGCCATTTCAGGCTTTGCTTTTTCCGGATAAGCGATCTGGTCTACCAATTGTATTCTTTGTGCAGCTGTACAGTCTACAAAAGATTTCTCAAACTGTTTGAATGATTGGATATCCAGCCAACGTAATCCTCCACGCATAGGTGTTTGGTGAGATGGCATATCCTTTACAATGAATTCCAAAAATTCAGGAACTTTTGCATCGGTAGCACTACCACTCACATCATCTTTCGGAACAATGATGTCCACCAAAATAGTGATGGTCGCCATTTCATGTTCTGTGAAGAATTTTTCTTCCTTCTCGAGTTTAGCGAGATACTTTTTCTCTTCTTCCATTCTGTCATCCAAACCGGCGGATGCAGTGGTGTTGTCTTTTTTATCAGCAGGCTTACAAGCATCAACCAATACACCGGTTGCTACCGTACCCACTACCAACGCTTTGATGGATTTTCTTCTGTCCATATGAATATGTTTTGTCCCGTCTCGTTTAAAACGAGACGGAGTGGATTTATAGATTTTGTTTTTTCATTTCATCAATGATGTATTCAGATGCACGCATAGACAATGCAAGGATGGTCCAGGTGATGTTTTTATCTGCCTGTGAGGTAAACTGACTTCCATCCACACAGAATAATGTTTTACAGTCATGTGCCTGACTCCATTTATTCAATGCAGAAGTTTTTTTATCGTTACCCATACGAGCGGTTCCTGCTTCATGGATGATGTTACCCGGATTGGCCAGTCCATAATTATTCGAAGCATCATCATCGCCACCCCAGGTAATGATCGCACCCATTTCATGCATGATCTCTTTGAAAGTTTCCTTCATGTGTTTGGCCTGCTTGATCTCATAATCTGAATGAGTCGTATGAAAACGCAATACAGGGATACCATATTTATCTACAACCTTCGGATCGATCTCGCAATAGTTATCAATTCTTGGAACAGCTTCACCTCTTCCTGCCATACCTACACCTGCACCGTAGAAATAACGCACATCTTCTTTCAATGAAGCTCCATAACCACCTGCTTCTTTTTTCACTCCATTGACTGCATACTTACCATTCATGCCTTGCATACCAAAGCCAAATCCATATGCAGGTTGACTCATTCCACCCCAATATTCGATATGATATCCGCGAGGGAAATCTAATTTTTTATTGTCCAACCACCATGGTGTGTATACGTGCATACCACCAACACCGTCTTCATTGTAACGTTTACGACCAAAGAGTTCGGGTAATACGCCACCCAATGCAGCGCCGGTAGAATCATGCAAGTATTTACCTACAACATTACTACTATTGGCCAATCCATTGGGATGTCTGGTAGATTTTGAATTGAGTAATAAGCGTGCAGTTTCACAAGCACTCGCAGCAAGTATTACGACACGACCACTCACCTGGTATTCCATCATGTCAGTTTTATCGACATAAGAAATACCGGTTGCAATTCCTTCGTTATTGGTGATCACTTCACGTGCCATTGCTTGTGTGATTACATCTACATTTCCTGTTCTAACAGCAGGTTGTACCAATGCAGATGAAGAAGAGAAGTCAGCAGCCGCTTTACAACTTCTACCACACTGAGCACAGTAAAAACATTCTCCTCTTTCTTTATTGATCTGTTTGGTAAGAATCGATAAACGTGATGGAATGACCGGAACACCGATACCAGTTGCCGCCTTTTTGATCATCAATTCATGCAAACGTGGCTTTGGAGGAGGAAGGAAGATACCATCGGGATCATTCTCTAATCCTTCCAGTGAACCAAAGACACCCAATAATTTATCGATCTTATCGTAATAAGGTTTTACATCGTCATAACTAATCGGCCAATCATCACCGAGTCCATCAATACTTCTGCGTTTGAAATCCTTTGGACCAAAACGCAAAGAGATTCTTCCCCAGTGATTGGTACGTCCACCGATCATACGCGCACGCCACCAATCCCATTTATCACTGCCTTCCGCCATGGTGTAGGGTTCTCCATCAATTTCCCAACCCCAAAAGCATCCATCAAAATCGCCGAAGGGACGAAACTTGGTACTGGCACCTCTTCGCGGTGACTCCCAAGGATTTTTTAACTGAGAAGAATGTTTTGCAGGATCATAATCTGCACCTGCTTCCAACAAACAAACTTTTAATCCGGCATTGGCGAGCACATAAGCTGCCATACCGCCACCCGCACCAGAACCTACGATCACTGCATCGTATTTCTTGGGTTGTTTTTTGATTTGGAGATCTCCCATGAGAATTTGAAAATTTGAAAATTTGAGAATAAGATTATTGATTATTTCTTGATAGTAATTCTGCTTTTATTTTTTTCCTATTGGCTATATTCATTGTAAACAGAGGAAGGAATACAATTGGAAGAACGGTTGTAGCACTAAAACCTTTTTGAGTAAAAATATAGATCGCAGATGCTGTCATCAACACAATGACCACTCCCATAATTTGAATCGCAAGCTTTAACGATTTATCGGTTTTTTGCAACTCCTCAGTTGTCATCTCTGAAATCGGTTTTGATGCCATGAGTAGTGATATGAATAAGACAATGATTTGAATTCACCTCAAGATAAAGAAAAGATGATTTGAATGATGATTAAGTACAACTAATAGAGTTTGATTTTCATGCCTTTTTAGCTTGGTTTTCGATGCAGGCTTATAATACCATCAAAAAAAACCGCCCCTTAAAAGGAAGCGGTTTCTCATTGTATTTACTAACAATTTCATGTCAACTACTAGCTACAACCCATGCTGTTACCACAGTTCAAACATTTGTAACAAGTACCTGAGCGAATGGTGATATGTCCGCAAGTGTTACAAGCAGGCGCATCACTTTGCATATTCTTAGCTGCTGCATTTACGGCATCCATTCCGCTGTTCTCTGCTTTTACGGCTGCTGTTGCACGCTGTAATTTTTGAGGCTGTGCAGCCGGAGTGGTATTGGCTGATGGAGCGGTTACACGAACACTGCTCAATTCAGGCTTTCCCAACAAAGTAGCATCTCCATCCTCTTCTCCGGTATTACCGATGGTTGGACGATCTAGTACATGTACCAGATCTGTTCTTCCTAAGTACTCATAAGCCAATGCACGGAATACAAAGTCTACCAATGAAGTGGTGGTCTTGATATTTGGGTGGTCTACCATACCTGATGGTTCAAACTTGGTAAACACAAACTTCTCTACAAACTCTTCCAATGGCACACCATATTGCAAGCCTACAGAAACTGCAATTGCAAAACAGTTCATGAAGCTACGAAGGGTTGAACCTTCTTTTGCCAGATCGATGAAGATCTCACCCAATGTTCCATCAGCATATTCACCGGTGCGTAAGAAGATAACTTGTCCGCCGATCTTTGCTTTCTGAGTGAACCCACGACGCTTAGCCGGTAATGATTTCTTCTCAACGATGGTAGATAATTGACGCTTCAGTTTGGTATCGGTAGAAGCATTCATACGCTTCTGTACTTCTTCCAATAATTCGTCCACAGTCAGCTGACTCAGGTCAACAATATTAGAACCTGTTTCAACAGCAGGTGTTTCTTCACTTGCAGCTTGCAGCTTGTCGCTTGAAGCATCTTCTTTTTTCTTCTTATCAGATTTATTGCTCAGAGGCTGACTCAATTTAGAACCATCACGGTAAAGCGCATTGGCTTTCAAACCTAACTTCCAGCTGAGCATGTAGCAATCTGCGATTTCTTCTACAGATGCTTCATGTGGCAGGTTGATGGTTTTAGAAATCGCACCGCTCAGGAAAGGCTGACAAGCACCCATCATGCGGATATGTCCGTATGCGTGGATATAACGCTCTCCTTTCTTACCACACTTATTAGCGCAATCAAATACAGGTAAATGTTCTTCTTTCAGGTATGGAGCCCCTTCGATGGTCATAGTACCACATATATAATCATTCGCTGCATCGATTTGCTCTTCTGTGAATCCTAATGCTTCGAGGAGATTGAAGCTCCAATCTGCATATTGTTCTTCTTTGAATCCTAAGCGCTGCATGCACTCGTCACCCAAAGTGAAACGGTTGAAGATAAATCCGATCTCAAATGCAGATTTAGCAGCACCGTTCAATTTTGCGATTTCATCAGCTGTAAATCCTTTTGCAGCCAATGTTTCATTGTTGATGAAAGGTGCATTTTCAAATGAGGCAGCTCCTACCGCATATTGTTCTATCGCTTTTGCTTCTGCTTCATTGTATCCCAAGTTCTTCAATGCCTGAGGTACAGACTGGTTGATGATCTTGAAATAACCACCACCGGATAATTTCTTGAATTTCACCAAAGCGAAATCAGGTTCTACACCGGTAGTATCACAATCCATTACCAGACCGATGGTACCGGTTGGTGCGATCACAGTGGTTTGTGCATTACGGTAACCATATTGTTCACCTAGTTGTACTGCATCATCCCATGCTTTGGTAGCAGCTTTCAACAGGTAATCAGGACAATATTTTGCTTTGATACCTTGTGGTTTGATCTCCAATCCAACATATGCATCTTCAGCATCATAAGCTGCAGCACGGTGGTTGCGCATTACACGCAACATGTCTTCTTTGTTTTCTTCGTACTTATCAAAAGCACCGAGGAAAGAAGCCATTTCTGCAGATGTTTTATAGGCCACACCGGTCATGATCGCAGAGATCGCACCGGCAATACCACGGGCTTCTTCACTATCATAAGCGATACCGCTTACCATCAGCATAGAACCAAGGTTAGCGAAGCCCAGACCCAGTGTACGATAATCGTAAGAAAGCTGAGCCACTTCTTTTGAAGGAAACTGAGCCATCAATACAGAGATTTCCAGTACAGTGGTCCATAAGCGGGTAGTATATTCAAAACCTTCAACATCAAATACGTTGGTATCATCATCATGAAACTTACGCAGGTTGATAGAAGCAAGGTTACAAGCTGTGTTATCTAAGAACATGTACTCTGAACAAGGGTTAGACGCATTGATGCGACCACCTTTCGGACAGGTATGCCATTCGTTGATGGTAGTATCGTACTGTGTACCCGGATCAGCACAACGCCATGCTGCATACGCGATCTTATCCCATACTTCACGTGCAGGGATTTTTTTCATGGTACGACCATCTGTACGTGCTTTCAGCTCCCAATCACCATCTTCTTCCAATGCTTTGAAGAAGCTGTTGGGGATACGAACTGAGTTATTAGAGTTTTGTCCTGATACAGTAGCGTAAGCTTCTCCTTCATAACTGTTATCATAGCCGGCAGCTACTAGTGCAGCCACTTTCTTTTCTTCTTCTACTTTCCAGTTAATGAAGTCCATGATCTCAGGGTGATCCAGATCTAAACACACCATTTTAGCGGCACGACGGGTAGTTCCGCCACTTTTGATCGCACCCGCAGCACGGTCACCAATTTTCAGGAAACTCATTAATCCGCTTGATGTACCTCCACCGCTCAATTTTTCTCCGCCGCCACGAATTTGAGAGAAATTGGTACCCACACCAGAACCATATTTGAAAATGCGGGCCTCGCGAGTCCACAGATCCATGATACCGCCTTCGTTCACTAAGTCGTCGCTCACGCTCAGGATGAAACATGCATGCGGCTGAGGACGCTCATAGGCATTGGTTGACTTTTTCAGCTTACCGTCTTTTGCGTCAACATAATAGTGACCTTGTGGCTTTCCGGTGATGCCATATACTTCATGCAAACCGGTATTGAACCATTGTGGAGAGTTGGGTACACAAGCCTGATTCAGGATACTGTATACTAACTCATCGTAAAATATCTGAGCATCTTTTTCAGAAGCGAAATAACCATAACGTTCGCCCCATACACGCCAACAATGTGCCATACGGTGTGCTACTTGCTTAACACTCGTTTCTCTTCCCACTGAACCATCGGGTTGCGGCACACCGGCCTTGCGGAAATATTTCTGAGCGAGGATATCGGTGGCAATTTGGCTCCATTGTTTAGGAACCTCCACATTGTTCATCTCAAATACTTTTTCACCGTTTGGATTTTTGATCACAGAGTCTCTGTAATCGTATTCAAACTGGTCGTACGGACTAACGCCTTCTTGAGTAAAGCGACGTCCGAATTGCAAGCCTTTCTTAGAGCGAGTAGTAGCCATAATGCAGTTCTGATTTTAGCGGTTATTTAATGGGTCCCAGCGGATTAACGAAATGTTAAGCGGTTGACGAAAATATCTTTCCGATTTGATAATCCAAGTCCGTAAATATGCACAGCTTGTGAATAAAGATTGTGGATTTTTTCGCACCTCAAATCAGGGTTGATTTTGCGGGAATATCCCCATTGTGGGAAAGATTTTTTGGCCTCGGCCCTTGTTGAACAAAGAATTTTCCGTAAATAAAAAGGTGTAACAAAACTGAAATTCCTGCTTTTTAGCAGTCTGAAATCGCTTTCAACACATTATCTTTCAGATAAATACGAAACAAACAGGGGTTTAGCACCTTAAACAAAAACTTTTCTGCATTTTTGCAAAAGCATCTATCTCATATTGAATGAAGCAGGTTATCTATCAACAACTGGCAGAACGCAAACAACTGGGCAAAAAATCCTTTACCGTCCTTATCGATCCCGATAAGGTAGACAGCGGAAGCATTGACCAATTGGTGAGTCTGTCTGTAGATGCCAAAGTAGATTATTTCTTTGTGGGTGGAAGTCTGGTTATCTCTAGTCATCTGGATGATTGCATTCGCCAACTCAAAGCCGCTTGTGATATTCCTGTGATCTTATTTCCGGGATCCCCATCACAAGTGAGTAAATATGCTGATGCTTTATTGTACTTATCATTGATCTCAGGAAGAAATCCTGAATTGCTAATCGGTCAACATGTGATCAGTGCTCCTTTTGTAAAGAAAAGCGGCTTAGAGATCATGCCTACCGGTTATATGGTGATTGATGGTGGTGCCCCTACTACTGTATCTTATATCTCCAATGCTACACCTATTCCTGCCGATAAAAGTGAAATTGCCATGTGTACTGCAATGGCTGGTGAAATGCTGGGCATGAAACTCATCTACATGGATGCAGGTAGTGGTGCAAAAAAGCCCATACCGGAGCAAATGATTGAAAAAGTAGCACGCCATATCGAAGCCCCACTCATCATTGGCGGAGGAATTATTGATCCTGAAAAAGCTTACCGCAATTGTAAAGCAGGTGCCGATGTGATTGTGGTTGGTAACGCTATTGAAAAAGATCCTTCTTTGATCAAAGAAATGAGTGCCGCCATTCATAGCAGTTCTCCCGTTCAACAAAGCAACTAATATCAGTTAGATAGATTGGTTCATTACATCTGAGTGACCGTTAGTGGAATTCACGCGCTCATCTATACGTGATTGTTTTTCTTTGCAAAAATTAAACCCTTATGAACAACGTCCCTTTGTATCTCCCATTGGGCTTTGTAGCCACTGTTTTATTAACTTGTTTCTTTTTGGTAAAAGCCACACATGGTAACAAGATCGTTGCTTTGCTTTTGATGGTTTGGCTGATCGCACAAGGATCTGTTGCAGCCACCGGTTTTTATACCCAAACCCAAAGCATGCCTCCAAGATTTATTGCAATGCTTTTACCTCCGATACTACTCATCGTTTTTTTATTTGCTACTTCTAAAGGACGTGCTTTTATCGATCTCTTAAGGCCTGATCAGTTAACACTTTTACATGTAGTACGTATTCCGGTAGAACTTTGTTTGTTCTCACTTTACTCCCATCAACTTATACCGGAATTGATGACTTTTGAAGGCATCAATTACGACATCATATCCGGCATTACAGCTCCACTGGTTGCTTATTTTGGGTACCATAAGAAACTTTTCAATAAAACAGTTGTATTGGTCTGGAATCTGATATGTCTGGGCTTATTGATCAATATCGCTTATCATGGAATTCTTTCTGTTCCTACTCCGTTTCAAAAATTTGGATTTGATCAACCCAATATCGGACTCACTTATTTCCCTTATGTATTTCTTCCGGGATTAATTGTACCGACTGTTTTATTCGCACATTTGAGTTCTATCAGACAACTACTGAAGTCCTAATGAGCTCCGACATTTTTCTCACCTGCTTCAATAGAAATACGAAGTATATTTTGAACAGGTGGTAGCAGACATGTTGCATAAGATGTAAAAGCACAAGGCGGGTTAAATGCTTTGTTGAAATCAAGGATGGTCCACCCATCTTTATCAGGCATGCTTGCATACAGATATCGCCCCGCAGCATACGTGCTGTTGCCACTGGTTTGATCTCCAAATACCATAAACAATTTATTACCTTCCTGTAAAGCATCCATGGTATAAGTCTTTCCATGTAGATCGAAAACCAACTTTCCAGGTGAGAATTGGTGTGTCATTTGTCCTAACACATTAGCAACAGCGATCTTAGTGGGTATCAAGGCAGGTATCAATCGTGCTTTAACTCGATAAGATGTGTCAATAAGAAAGCTGGGAATTGATTCCAATGCTTTTATTGCGGGATGTTGTAAGTCTCTAAAACGAATACCAATCAAATCATCTCGTTGTAATAAAGTCCAGCGATAATGAGTAAAAGACATTTGTGGTTGCTGCACAGAATCTTCACTAAATACAATTCTCTCTTTTTGATAAATACCATTGGTATAGAGTGAAATGTTTTTTTCCAATACTTGAATAACCACATTTCCCTTTCTCTCAAAATAACCAACCTTAGCAGGAAAGGAAGGAATCGGGAAACGTATATCATCGGTAGCACTACCACCAAAATATTGTCTTCCTTCCTTGATCCAGAAAAGTCCTGCAAGATTCAACCAGCCATTTTCTGACTTCAGCTCAATCAATCTCTCCTGCTTCCATCTTACTATCTC
>OGVO01000069.1_pt1 | contig 16981 bp, 25 predicted proteins | sample 1575771 | NCBI WGS metagenome assembly OGVO01 (sample SAMN07581527, study PRJEB24739) | freshwater metagenome | place: Singapore | collected 2015-01 | reverse complement strand
TGTACAACCACTGGAGCAAACGGCACAGCAACAGACGGTGGCGGCGCAGGCGGTAGTACAACTTCAAATACAGGAACTTCAGGAACCGCAAACACTGGCGGCGGTGGCGGTGGGGCACGAACACTATCTGGCGGAGCAGGCGGTTCAGGTGTGGTCATCCTTAAATATATCGATGATTTAACCATTACAAATCCCGGCGGAGGTTTGACATTTAGCACTTCCTCATCAGGTGGATTTAAGGTCACAACTTTTACTGCTGGTACTGGCAACATCCAGTTCAACTAAGGAAAAGATATGGCTCATTATGCTTTTTTAGATGAAAATAACATCGTTACTGAAGTCATTGTTGGTAAAGATGAAAGTAACTTTGATTGGGAAGCGCAATACGGTTCTTTCCGTGGTCAGGCTTGTAAGCGTACTTCTTATAATACCCACGGCGGTGTGCATTACGACTTAAACACAAACAAACCGAGCGCAGATCAGTCAAAAGCATTTCGCAAGAATTATGCAGGGATTGGTTATACATACGACCCGCAGCGTGATGCTTTTATTCCGCCTAAGCCGTATCCGTCATGGGTTTTAAATGAGAATTCTTGTCTTTGGGAAGCACCTGTGCCATACCCAACAGATACAGGAACATTAGAAAATCCTAAGATTTATATGTGGGACGAAGAAACTTTATCTTGGATGGTCCAATAATTAGATTGACACGGCTTTAATTTTATGTTACTCTATTCCTCTTTAAGCAGAGGATAACATGAATCAAGAAGAATTAGACTATCGGATTGAGTTAACCAATAACTTTGAACGAGCAGTATTCTTAAAAGGCGATGAAGTTTATGCCAGAGAAGCAGCAAGGTATCAATGGGCTGCTAAGAATTTACTAGGTACTAAAGTATTAGATATAGGGTGTTCTAGCGGTTTCGGCGGTCAGTTCTTACCAAAGGATGTAGAATACACTGGACTAGATTACGAAGCTAGAATCATTGATGTTGCAAGGCAGCAAGGTTGGGACTTTAAACACGAGTTTATCAACGCCGACATCAACACGGTAGAGCTGGGGCAATACGACACTATTATCGCTTTTGAAGTCATTGAACACATGGACAATGGCTTAGAAGTATTAGAGAAGTTAAAAAAGCACTGCAGACGGTTATTGTTTACAACTCCACACAACGAGCCTAAAGGCTACTGGGGAGTACACCACAAACTGCATGGCTTGACCGAGCAGCATTTTAGTGGATTTGAGTTTGAGTATACCAACGAGTTTGGACTCATCACAGACCACATGATTCCTGTTTCTGACAGCAATAAGTTTAACCTGCTGATGGGGAAGTGGAACAGAGAGAAGGTATTGTGTTCTGTCGCTACACGAGGACGCTACTTCTCTACTTTACCGATGGTGCTGATGGCAATAGCGAATCAGACCAAGAAAGTAGATAAGTTAGTTATATTTGATGATAACGATGAGCCTAAAGATGTACGACAAGAACCGATTTACCAGCATATCTTTTATGTATTGAGTACTAAAGGTATTGATTGGGAATGGAAGTTTGCAGGTAAGAAAGGTCAACACCACATCCATCAAGCAGCAAATACGATGGGATACGACTGGGTCTGGCGATGCGACGATGATGCTGTACCAGAATCTAATGTCTTAGAGAATCTGTATAAACATACAGCAGATGGAATCGGTGCAGTAGGTGGTACAGTAATTAATCCGCCAGATCGTCCAACATTCTTACCTTCTACTGGATTGTTAAAGAACATCCAAGTAGAGCCAAACATCCAGTGGGGCTGGATAGCAGAACCGAAGCAAGTAGAGCATTTATATTCTACTTTCCTCTACAGAGCTGGCATTGTAGATTATAACCTAGGACTATCTAGGGTAGCTCATAGAGAAGAAACGCTGTTTAGCTACAGCCTACACGCTAAAGGCTATAAGTTGTTGGTAGTTCCGAATGCTGTAACATGGCATCTAAAGAATCCGCAAGGCGGTATCCGTGATGGAGCAAAGCAGGAGATGTTTGATCACGATGAGCAAATCTTTAGAAACATTACAGGATTTCAAGGAAAGACCATTGTTGTGCTGAATAACGGTTTGGGAGATCACATTGTATTTAGTAAGATTCTTCCAGATCTAAAGAATCCTGAAGTATTTGGATGTTATCCAGAAGTTATACCGTGTAGATCGATTGCTGAAGCACAAGCATTGTTCGGTGATGTTGAGCAGTGGAACATCTATAAGAAGATGGCTGAGTGGAAGTGGACTGGTAGTTTAGAGGACGCATATAGGAAGTTGTATCTATGATTATCATACATCCTTTTGCAAAGTCTTTAAATAACGGAAAGACAAATCCAAAGAACTATCCGTACTGGAAGGAACTCATCAGCAAGATCAATGAGCCAATAGTTCAGATAGGTGTCTCATGGGAAGAACAGTTAGTTGATGACTTTCGACAGAACTTATCGATTGTCGAGTTAGAAGCATTATTAGCTGAGTGTAGAACATGGATAGCTGTTGATAGTTTCTTTCAACATCTAGCATGGAGGTCAGGAAAGAAGGGTATTGTGTTGTGGTCTGTCTCAGATCCTAACATATTCGGACATCCTGAGAATATTAACTTACTAAAAGATAGAGTAAACCTAGCACCTAATCAGTTTCTGTGGTGGGATTTTACTAAACATGATCCAAACAAATTTGTTAAACCTGAAGAAGTAATTAAACATTTATAAGAACATGGCTGACATCAATCCTGTAGAGTACGGTAAACTCGTCAACGCTGTAGAGAATCTGGAGACTAAAGTAAACCAGATGGAATCTGACATTAAGAAACTAGTGGCAATGGCTGAGAGATCTAAAGGATCTTTGTGGGCTATCATGGGCGCTGCCTCGGTATTTGGTGGTTTTGTAACTTGGTTAGCAGAATTCTTCTTTAAGAAATAACATGTCTAGACCACACTCAGTAGGTATTAACCTAACTCCCGCAGTAAAGGCTACACTGTTTACTGTACCAACGCGCAACATCGCTAAGTGGAATCTGCTGTATGCCTTTAACGGTACTGCTGCTGCAAAGAACTTCTCCGCTTGGTGGTACGACGCTTCTGAGAATGTAGAGATTCCTGTCGTCTACAACTATCAATTAGCCGCAGGTAACTACCTCAAGTTTGATGGTGGTGCTTATGTTGTATTAGACGAAGGTGATGAAATTCGAGTACAGATTGAGACTGGTGCAGCCAACGCTGCAGCGATTATCACTGTAGAACTAGAGCAACGCAGCACTGTACAACAATACTTATAAGGATTATTATGCCACTCGCTAAAGGTAAATCACAGAAGACAATCAGCAAGAATATCTCTAAGCTGGTTAAAGAAGGTCGTCCACAGAAGCAAGCCGTAGCAATCGCTTTACAGACTGCTAAAGTTAAACCTAAGAAGAAAGGAAAGTAATATGCCAATGGTCGGAGAAAAGAAATTCCCATACACTGCTAAGGGTAAGAAAGAAGCAAAGCAGTACGCTAAGAAAGTAGGAACTACTCCTAAGGCTAAACCAATGAAGAAGATGGGAGCTAAGCGTGGCTACTAAACCCGGCTTGTATGCCAACATCGCCGCTAAACGCCGTAGGATCAAGGCTGGCTCTGGCGAGAAGATGCGTAAGCCCGGCACTAAAGGCGCTCCGACGGCTCAAGACTTCAAAGACGCTGCAAAGACTGCTAAGAAGAAGAAATGATCAAAAAAGGCAAAGAAACCTTCTCAGGCTACAACAAGCCTAAACGAACCCCTAATCACCCGACTAAGTCCCATGCGGTGTTAGCCAAGGTAGGTGAGAAAGAGAAGCTGATTCGGTTTGGTCAGCAGGGTGTCTCCGGGGCTGGCTCTAATCCTAAAACAGCCTCTGAAAAGGCTCGTCAGAAGAGCTTTAAAGCCCGCCACGCACAAAACATCGCTAAAGGAAAGATGTCGGCTGCTTATTGGGCTGATAAAGTCAAATGGTAAAGATTTTACTTGACAAAATAGTCAATTTATGATAGGATAACGCATGGCTTCGTATAATTTTATCTCCTTGGTTAATGATGTGCTAGTGCGCCTTCGTGAACCGGAGGCTTCTTCCGTCTCGGATACTGCTTATGTTAAGCTCATCGCTCGATATGTCAATGACTCCAAGCGTCAAGTCGAGGATGCCTATAACTGGAATGCTTTGTCAGAGACTCTGTCGGCTACAACTACGGCTGATGTGTTTAACTATGTCTTAGTTGGCTCAGGACAACGCTTTCGTGTTATCGATGTCTTAAATGATACTGATAACTTCTTTATTGAGAATGTATCAACTATCTGGATGGATCAGCAGTTCCTGTTGACAACCCCACAGAAGGGTAGTCCAAAGTATTACAACTTTAACGGTACAGATAACAACGGCGACACACAAGTTGACTTGTTCCCTATTCCGAACGGTGCATATAACATTCGTTTTAATGTGATCAAGCCACAAGAGCCACTAGTCAATAACGCTGATAAACTCTTAGTTCCGCATGAGCCAGTCATTTTAGGTGCATTGGCTAGAGCGCAAGCAGAGCGTGGTGAAGACGGTGGCGTTCAGTCAGGTGAAACCTATGCTTTGTATCGTCAAAGTTTAGCTGATGCAATCTCGTTAGAATCTAATCGTTACATCGAAGAATCACAGTGGAACTGGGTCTGATGGAATTACAATGTTCCTGCTGCAAAGAAGTTAAAAGTGTAGAGTTGTTTCCTCGTGCTACTAAAAAGAAACGAGGATATGCGTGGGAATGTAAATCCTGTAAAACAGAGCGACGGGATCAAAAGAAAGCAAGTATGTCGCCTGAAGAATGGGCGACGCAGAATAAGAAGTATTATTTAAAATCGCAGTATGGAATTACTTTAGAAGATTATAATCTAAAGTTAAAAGAACAGCAGCATAAATGTGCTATTTGTAATACAGATGAAGTTGACATTTATTTACAGACATTATATGTAGATCACTGTCATACAACAGGTAAGATTCGTGGGCTACTGTGTCATTCCTGTAATGCAGCACTTGGTTTATTAAAAGATAGTCAAACATTGTTAGATAACGCAAAAGATTACTTACGGAAATATAGTTAATGGCGAGTCAAGTACAAACCGCTTCGATTGCTGCGCCGGGGTTTTTTGGCGTCAATAGTCAGGAAAGCAGTATTACCCTGTCGTCAGGGTTTGCTCTAAAGGCACAGAACTGCGTAATCGACAAGTACGGTCGTATCGGAGCAAGGCGTGGCTGGACTCCTGTGAATACGACTGTGAACACAGACTTAGGCGCTGGGAATCCAGTCGAGTTTATCTTTGAAGTAGTTACTGGCGGAGGTACAGAGATCCTCAGCGCTGGTAACAATAAGTTATTTGTCGGTTCAACGACAATGACTACTAAGACAGTTCGTAATGCGACAAATAGCGGAGACGCTACTTACACTATTACGGCTAATAATTGGCAAGGTGCAGCTCTGTCATACGGCGATGTGAATGACTTTCAGCCTCACGTATACTTAGCACAGGCTGGTCATCCAATGTTAGTATGGCATGAGTTGCCTGTTTCTGGTGGATCTTTTGATGCTCATGATAGTGGCACTTTTGGCTTTCAGCGGGTCGGCGACGCAGCTAAGCTGCCAACCAATCACAGCACAGCCACATTCATGCCAAGCTGGGTCTTATCCGCTTACGGCAGGATTTGGTGTGGCGGCATATCAGGCGATACCCAGACTGTCTATTTCAGTAACTTATTAGAAGGGACTGATTTTAAGAACGGTTCTGCTGGTTTCTTGAACTTGGAAGAGGTATTACCTAACGGCGATCCTGTAGTCGCTGCAGCAGCGCATAACGGTTATATTATCTTCTTTGGTAAGAAGAACACTGCAATCTACGCTAATCCGTTAGACACTGCTGCTTTGACTTTAGTTGAAGTATTAAACAATGTAGGATGTATTGCTCGTGACTCTGTACAGAGCTTAGGCACGGATGTATTCTTCTTATCTGACGCAGGTGTGCGTAGTATGCAACGAGTCATTCAAGAGAAGTCATTACCGATGCGGGATGTATCGAAGAATGTGCGTGATGAATTGATGTCTGCCGTAGCTTCAGAGACAGACTTGACTAAGATTAAGAGTATCTACTTTGAGCGTGATGCTTTCTATCTATTAACGCTACCGACAACACGCTTTGTCTACTGCTTTGATACTCGTGCTGCATTGCAAGACGGTTCTGCTCGTGTGACGATCTGGGATAGTATTGAACCTAAAGCATTTGCTACGACACAAGATCGGAATATGCTGATCGGTAAACCGGGTTATATTGGTAAATACTTTGGACATAGTGATAACACTGCGTCGTATCGTTTACAGTACTTTACCAACTACTTTGACTTTGATGCTGCAACAGCATTAAAGATTCTAAAGAAGATTGGCTGGGTGTTGATTGGCGGTACAAATCAATCTGTAGCAGTTAAGTGGGGTTTTGACTATACCGAAGGTTATCAAGCTACAACTTATACATTAGACACAGCAGTTATCTATGAATATAACATTGGTGAGTATAACATTGCTGAATATTCATCTGGTATTGTTTTAGACCGTTTCTCCGTCAATGCGGGCGGACAAGGAACTGTAATGCAACTTGGCTTAGAAGCCGATATTAATGGTAATCCATTGTCGATTCAGAAGATCGATGTTGGAATTAAACGAGGAAAGACTTTAGTCTAAGGATATAACATGGCGAATTATGTAAAGGCAACGAACTTCACTGCTAAGGATAGTTTACCTTCTGGTAATGCAGGTAAGATTATTAAAGGTGCTGAGATTGATACAGAATACACAGCGATTGCATCTGCTATTGCATCAAAGGCTGATTTAAACAGCCCTGCTTTGACAGGAACTCCGATAGCTCCTACGGCAGCATCGGGTACTAACACAACGCAACTAGCTACAACTGCTTTTGTTCAATCAGCTATTGGTACAGCCTTGACTGGTGTTATTGTAATGTGGTCTGGATCGATTGCAACTATTCCTTCAGGCTGGGTGTTATGTAACGGTTCTAATGGAACTCCTGATCTTCGCAATCGCTTTATTATTGGCGCACATAGCGATAATGCAGGTGTTGCTAATACTACGATTACAGGAACAAGTACTTTAACTGGCGGTTCTAAAGACGCTATTGTTGTAAGCCATACACATACAGCAACTGTAACAGATCCGGGACATAATCATGCAATTAATCCATCAGGTGCGTATGTTATTGATCCTAATGTAGGCGGAGATAGTTATTTCTCTGCTGCTAATAGAGCTGTTTCAGGTATTGGTACGCTGAGCGCAACAACAGGAATTTCTGTATCAAACAGTACAACTGGTTCGTCTGGTACGAATGCAAACTTGCCTCCGTACTATGCGTTGGCATTTATTATGAAGACCTGATGGTGAAGATTCCAGTCATCATTAGACCGGATTATAAGTTCTATATTGAAGAGTTCCAAGGTCTCCCGTTCATGCACTGCGATGTGTATAACTGGAGTCCTACAGTGTTTAAAGCATTAAAGAAAGATTGGAATACATTTACTGAGTTGCACGGCGGTCCGCTATATTGCTGCAAAGAGTATGAGACCACTGGTTATTTGAAGTTTATTGCAGCGTTAGGTTTTAAACTGTTTTCAAAGGAAGTTAGTTTAAAAGGTAACATAGTCTACATTTATTATTGGAGCGACTAAAATGGGTGGAGTAGTAAGTGGAATTGTAGGCGGTATTGGCGGAGTTCTCTCCGGTAATGCTGCCTCTAGTGCAGCCTCTGCAGCAGCACAAGCACAGAGAGAAGCAGCACAACGAGCATCGCAGATGGCTCAATTCAGACCTGTAGGAATCACTACAGGCTTTGGTTCATCTCGATTCACTGTTAACGATCTCGGTCAAGTTACGGAAGCGGGTTACGAACTAACTCCTGAGTTACAGGCTATTCGTAATCGTTTACTTACTGGTGCTGGTCAATATGATCCGACACTGATTCAACAACAGTTGATTCCTCAGTTAAGCACTGGTGTATCGTCGTTGTTCAATTTAGGTCAAGGCTACTTAGCTGAATCACCAGAAGCAGCAGCACAGCGTTTCGTTAGTCAACAGCAAGCTCTGTTAGCACCCAGCAGAGAAGCACAGTTGTCTAATGTCCGCAGTCGTTTATTTGCTCGTGGTCGTGGTGGCTTAGGTGTTCAGACTGGCACAGGAGGCGCTCCAACCTCGCCAGAACTCCAAGCATACTTCAATGCACTCGCACAGCAGGATCTAGAGTTAGCTGCTCGTGGACAGCAAGCCGGAATGGAACAAGCACGATTCGGTGCTGGTCTCTTAACAGGCGCTACCGAACTTGGTCGTCAGATTCCTGCAATTCAGTCTCAAGCATTCTTGCCATTAGAGACACAACTTGGTTTAGCCCGTACTGTCGAATCAATGGGTCAGCAGCCATTCTTGTTAAGCCAAGACTTAGCCGCAGCACAGGCTGGTGCTGGTGCAAGAGCTGGTGGAATTTATCAGACTGGAATGCAATCCGCTATTGCGGCACAGCGTCAGGCTGATGCTTACAGCCCGTTAGGTTCATTCCTAAGTGGCGCTGGTAGCGGTTTAGGCGGATTGTTTAGTGGTGGATTTGGTGGACTATTCGGGGGTGGTGGTTTTACTGGTCCGGGAAGTCAAGCAGCATTAGCACGAGGCGGCAGTGAAGGCAGCCTAACTTGGAGAGACTAAGATGGCAGAAATCGTAAACAGTTTATTTGGTATTGACCCTGCTGCACTACAGCAACAGCAACAAATCCTAGACGCTAACCAAGCATATCGCTTTGCTCAGCTAGATCCGTTTGAAAGAGCTAATATGGCTCTATATCAGAGCGGTGCTGGTCTTGCTCGTGGTACAGGTCAGTTACTTGGTGGCGATCAGCAACTTAATCGTGCTACTGCACTGCGTCAATTAGCAGGTCAGTTTGATTTAACTAGCCCAGAAGGTCTACAGCAATATGCAAGTGCTGCCGCACAGATCGACCCCCGTGTTAGCGTATTAGCAGCAGGAGAAGCAGCTCGTCGTCAACAACAAGGATTAACTGCAGAGAAGACGCAACAAGATATTGCTAAATCTCGGATGGATATTGCTGCTGAAGAGCGTCGTATCGCTAACGATAAGCGTCTTCGTGATGAGTTAAATACATTACCAGCTAACGCTACGGATGAGCAGATCTTAACTGTATTCCGTAAGTACGGAGATCCTAATGTCGTTATTCGTGCATTAGAGGCTTCGTCAGTTCGTAGAGGTGCAATGGAGCAACGAAAAGTATTAGCTGATTTGAAGAAGTATGATGAAGCTAAAGGCGATAGGGCTAAAGTAGACGCCGCCACTGCTTCTGCGGATCGTATTATTAATACTGTAGAAGAAGCTATTCCGTTAGTTGGTTTTCTAAGCGCTGGACTTGCTGGTGGATTAAACATTCCCGGAACTCAAGGTCGTAACTTAGAAGAAGCTCTAAAGACAATTAAGGCTAACTTAGGCTTTGATCGCTTACAACAGATGCGTGATGCTTCTAAGACTGGCGGTGCTTTAGGTCAGGTTGCTGTTAAGGAATTGGAAGCACTCCAAGCCTCTATTGCTTCGCTTGATCGTGGTCAATCTCCAGAAGTTCTCAAGCGTAACTTAGAAGACATCAAGTTCTACTATAGCCGTTGGTCTAAAGCTGTTCGTGGAGAAGATCCCGGACCTGCTGTTCGTCCCCGTGACCAAGCTAAACCAGCACAAGGCGCTAGAGGAACAATGGCAGCAGAAGATGACGCATTAGTTAATAAATATCTGCAACCAACAACACCGACGAGGTAAGGACTAGAATGGCTACTTATGAACAAGTATTGACAGCTCTTCGTGCTGCTGATGCAGCGGGTAATGTTCAAGATGCTCGTCGTTTGGCTGCAATCGCAGCTAATATGAGATCATCGACGGCTGCTCCTGTAGAGTATACAGCAGAGCAAATGGCTCCAGCAACTCCTGAAGACATGGGATTTAGCGGCAATGCTCCTACCGAGACTGAAAAGCTAGTAGGTCGTACTGCTCTTGGAATCGGTAAAGGACTTATCAATCCTGCATTGGCTGCAGCTCAGTTAGTCCCTGCTGCTCGTCCTGCTGTTGAGAACATTCAACAAAGCTATCAAGAAGCTCGTGCTAGACTAGGTGGCGAAGGTTTTGATGTCCCTGAACTAATTGGTTCTATTGTAAACCCAATCAATCGTTTTATTCCTACTGGAGGTGTTGCTGGATCAGTAGCGGCTCGTGGGGCTTTAGGAGGCGCTTTAGGTGCAGCAACTCAGCCTGTTGTAGGGCAGAATCTAAGCACTGAAGAGGTCTTAGCAGGTAAAGTAGGACAACTCGGATTAGGCGCTGTGGCTGGTCGTGCTTTAGGAGCATTAAGCAGTGCTTTAACGCCATCCCTAAAAGCAGGTACTCGTGAGTTGGTCGAATCTGGTGTTCCTGTCACTCCCGGACAAGCCTACGAAGGCATCGGCGGTGCGTTATTCCGTCAGATTGAGAAGCTAGATATTCCGACGATGCGTGTCGATAAGGATAAGATCAATCTTGGCTTTACACAAGCTGTTGGTAACGACATCCTTGAAGTCATTGGAGAGCGTCTACCCAAAGGAATGCAGAACGGTCAACAGATCTTTGGTTACATTCAGAATAAGTTAACTTCTTATTATGACGATGCGTTAACTAAGATTGGTAATGTTATTCCTGATAATCAATTCAAGTTTGACCTACAGTCTACCAAAGAGGCTATTCGTACTGAGTTAGGCGATCCTACTGCTGTTAAGAGTTTCAACAACTTCTTAAAAGCTAACATCGATGCTCGTATTAAGAACGGTAAACTAGAAGCTACTGATCTAAAGAAACTCGAAGAAACCTTCCGTAAGAAGATTGATAGCATCAAAGCAACAGACCGTCCTAGCGAATTGCTAAAACAAGGCTATGATGATGCTTATAAAGCCATCAAAGGCTTGATCATTCGTAATGACGAAGCAGGTGATATTGCTAAAGCCAATCTTGCCTATATGCAGCGTTCACGCTTTATGGAAGCTGTCAACAAGAATGTTGATGAGATCTCCGGCGCTCAAGGGACATTTAGCCCAGCAGAACTAGCTCGTGTTGCTGCTAAGCAAGGCGGAGACATCGAAGCTGCAATGGGTACTGCTCCTTTACAACAGACCGCTACTCGTGCTTTGAATGTCGTCGGCGATACCACTGACGAGGCTACGAAGTTCCGTAATGTGATGATTGCTGGTAAATTAGCTGGTTTAGGCGCATTAGGATTCTTCTCGCCAGCAATTGCTGTGCCTATTCTGACGGCTTCAGGTATGAGCTACAAAGCTGCTCAGGCTTTAATGAAAGAACCAAGCAAGTTACGCTTAGCAGTTCAGGAAGCACTCAAGCAGAATCCCGGATTGTTTAGCGTTGGTATCTCTAATCTTCGGAACCAACAAGCAGAGGTTGAGTAATGTTCCCAATCACAGCATTGTTTGAAATCGGTAACAAGCTAATTGACAAGCTAATCCCTGACCCTGAAGCAAAAGCAAAGGCTCAAGTAGAGCTTTTGAAGATGCAACAGGAAGGCAGATTAGCAGAACTCAATGCCGATAGCATCGAAGCACAGGAGTTGACAAAGCGTCAACAGGCTGATATGTCCTCCGATAGTTGGTTGTCGAAGAACATTCGTCCCATGACCTTGATCGCTATCTTGGCTGGTTATTTCATCTTTGCCTTTATGTCGGCATTCCATTACAACGCCAATGAGAGTTATGTGAAGCTCTTAGGTGACTGGGGTATGTTGATTATGTCTTTCTACTTTGGCGGAAGAACGCTAGAGAAGATCATGGATATGAGGTCAAAGAATGCGTCTAAGTCCTAACTTCACACTCGCTGAGATGACTGCTTCGCAGACTGCGGAGCGTCGTGGTATCGACAACACTCCTAACGCTACCATTATTGCTAATCTGACCCGATTGGCAGCCTTGCTTGAGCAGGTTCGTGCCGTCGTCGGTAAGCCAATTATCGTAACCTCCGGTTATCGGTCTCCAGAGCTTAACTTAGCCATCGGTTCTACAAACCGTAGCCAGCACCCGCTAGGATGCGCTGCTGATATAAAAGTCCACGGAATGACCCCTAGGCAGGTAATAGAGGCGTGCATGAAGGCGGATATACCCTACCATCAAATCATCGAAGAATTCGGCTCTTGGACGCATATAAGCGTTCCTAATAGCCCTTCTGAAGCACCTAGAAAACAGGCACTCACAATTGATCGCTCAGGAACCAGACCTTTCGCATAAAAAGAACCCCGCCGAAGCGGGGCTAAAGTCGGAAACGACATTAAGGAACTGGGTTCTAGGCGAAGCTGCTGCTTCAGTCCCCGTGAGGGACACTGAACATGATTCTGAGAATTCCCAAATCGATAGCTAAGTGTGACTCGTCATCGAAGTCGGGAACATACTCAAAGCCAATACTAAAACCTGTGATGAAATGGTAAGAGATTATCATTTTACTGGGCAAGCTCCGCTGGCACATTCGTCGCCACCATCAAAAGCAGCTTCATCAATGTGTGTGATTAATCGTGTAGAAGCCACGAGTTCGTCATACTGCTCTTTCGTGATTTCCTCCAAAGGAGCTTGGTGAAAGCCATGCTCATTGTGTAGCAAGAATGACAAGGACTTGTGATTGTTCTTGTAGTTCTTAGCCAAATACTTCTTAATCTCAGGCAACTCTTCCTTACGGTAGTAGACTGTGCATGACACGCTGTTGTCAGACCAGTTAGCCTGTAGCCACTTCACCACTTCCAACTGATCAATCGCTGTCATCTCAGCAGCAATCTTTGTTCCTGCAGGATACGCAAATGGGAATGATACGACCATTGTGCTGTGATCTTCAGAGCCATCGAAGTTACGCTGATACTCGACAGGATAGCCATGCTCACGACATACTTGCACCAACGGATGATCTGCAGCGATACGAATACGACGAATCATGTATTGTGAGTATGCCGGATGACATCCAGAGGTTACACCGGGCAGGAGCGACAGAGTACCGCTAGGCTTAACTGTTGTCAACTTAACAGACTCAGGGAAGCCGTGCTGATGACTGTACTTAAAGTCAAACTCACGCAGACGACGATAGGTATCGCTGAGCCAACTACGCTGCTCTTCAGTCGCTTGCAATACTCCAGTGACTCCAATACCCATCCGCATATTCTTATGCACGATGTCTTCAGTCTCTTTCAAGTGGCAAGGCAATGCCAAACTGTGCTTGTTGATGCGATAGAGCAACTTACACACATCCAATAACTGTTCTTTGCTCTCGATGTTAGGCAGATATACCTCTGCTAAACAACAAGTTTCATAAGCAGCCAAAGACTGCTCAGCACATGGATTGTAACCCATAACATCAGGATCAGGATAATCAGTCTCACCAAGACGACCAATCTTACGGGAGAGTTTAAGATTGATAAGACCGTATGGCTCTCCTTTGCCTTCGTATCCATCCCAGAAGTATTCGTGTAAGTCTTTAATATCGCTGCAAACAACAGAATTATTAGACATAGCTCTCCAAGAAGGAATATTCCCCATGTCCCAGCGCTTAGCAAGTAGATACTCAACATCGTCAGGGTCTCCAATCGCAATCTGAGCAGAACGGCGTACATTACCAGCCACGACGATAGAACCGATAATGTTCATGATGTCAAGGCAGTCAATCGGACGCAGCTTCTTACCTGCTCGTTTCTCAAGAATGTTACTGATCTTAGCAATACCGTCGCAGAGATCTTCTGGACCTGATGCCGTTCCACCGAATCCCTTGATTGGTGCGCCACGACCACGCACGAGTACAGTGCTGTAGCTGAAGGTTGGCTTAGTATCTGCTAGAAACGCCGCTTTGAGCGTTTTACCGAGGAGTTTGACCCATCCTTCACGGGAATCAGGAACGATAAAATCAGCATCAGCGGTATTAATACGAGTAGGAGCGCTAAAGTTAGCGTTGACCGGAGGAAGTTTATCAACATATTGCCTCTGAATGTTGTAGCCAACGCCGGAGCCAAGCATTAGCAAGTCCATCGCCCATGTGAACGGACGGACGGGTTGATCAATAACGGTGAATGCACAGTTCTGTAAACTAGCCAATCCTAGTCGACCTACTGTGTCTGTCCCCATTTGCCATAAGAATCGTCCGGCAACAGTGCCTTTCAACTCCATTAAGTACTTCCGTAGACGCTGTTGCTCATCAGCGTCAAAGCCACAGCCTAACTGATCGTTAGCGGCTTTAATAACCCTTTCTACTGTATCGGTAAACTCTTCTGTTGCAGACTTCGGATCTGCTTCATTGAGTCGTCGTGCATAGGTTCTTTTGTATGTTATATAGCCTACAGTGCTAAAAGGTGTGTTATATGTCATTCGACTTCTTTCTCCAGTTTATCAAAGTTATCTTCTATTAAATCAGTGAATCTCTCCACGATGTCTTCAGAGTTTATCTCAAGTAATTCGAGTAAGTCAACCTCATCGATTAACTTTAATCGATCTTTGATGTCATTCAATGTTAACGCCATGGGGAACCTTTAACTGTATCATGAATAGTACTTTTTGTCAATAGCTTCATAGTTCGTAATAAGAAATTCTATGTAATGTTTAGCCTTTTCAAGATCTTGTACGCCACTCTTGTATGGAAAGCGAAGTGTGTACTTAATCACATTGGCACTCCAAGGATCTAGTCCGTAAGCCATCATAATGTCCCAAGGCTGGATTTCTGCCACTTGGTAGTGGTCCCCTCCAACCTGCTTACGATCGGGGCTTACAGACTCGTTTATGCGGTCTATATAGTCTTTTAATTGCATTGTTTTACCTCTACTGACGATTTGATAGATTTCGTAGACTGAGACCAAGTCCCACAAGAACGGCACTGATAGCGCTGATAGGTTCCGGTAGCCGAGATTGCAGTCCCCCGCCTTTGTAGGCTATTTGAGCCGCAATTAGGGCAAGCATGACCGTCAACGAAAAGATTATGATTAGGATGAGACTTAATCCAAGGAAGCAAGTGGCTATACAAGTTCTCAAGAAGGACAACATCCTGAATATTATACTTCTCCATCCGCTTCCACGCATCTTTATCTCCATTCATACATTTAACCCAAAGCTCATGACCTTCGTGTTCGTGCTTCTTACCAAGATTCAATCGCTGCGCTACATAGTCCAGCTTATTGCTAGGAAACCTAAAGTTGCTGCGAACAACACGCAATAGGTCAATCTGTTTATAAGGCGATGGTGGATTAAAACTATGTAGTAAGAATTCCTTGTTAAGAGTAGGAATATCGAACTTAGTACCATTATAGTGAACCACAGCGTCTGCATCGTTGAGAAGCCCATGTATTCCTTTCAGCATTGTTTTAGGTCTTGATTTATGTACGGAATCAAACATTACTTCTTTCTCGCCGTACCACTTAGCTGCATAGCAGAGGACATAGGAAGACTCCATCAACTGATTGATGCTGACATTCTGCTGCCACAGTCCCCACACATGAGCCGTGTTCGGGCTTGATTCGATGTCAAGTAGAAGTATCTTCATAATGGATTCCACTTCCCTTCTTTCCAGTAATAGACTTTGTGTTCTAAATCGATGCCCAACACAGTGAAGTTAGTGTTGTCACCAATTACCTTCCAATCTGTGATTGTGATCTTCTTAGTTGCCATTCTCTTCATCCTGTTTGTTAAAGTCAAACTCAGGCTCAATATAGTCCTGCTGTAAGTACTCTGCCCAAGCTGCTGGCGGAATCATATGTCCTCCTGCACGATCGAATACTGTTGCCTCGTTACCGATGAACTTAATACGATCGACAATGTTGTATCCGTAGCGTGATGACACGACATCAGCACACATTAGAATGATGTCCATCCATACAGGCTCTTCACTGAATTCATGACTACGCATGATGTGATCTTCGTTGTCGAATATCTCAATCTTTACTTGTAGCATTTCTAGTTCCTTTCTTGGTTTTAAACTGCTCATTGAATTGGTCAATGGTCTTGCGTAGCATTGCATTGAATCCATATTCAATCATGAAGCAACGCTCTTCTTCAGTCATGTCGATCTGAAGATCAGCGCCGCCGTCTTTACGCTCTTTCATTTCTAATATCTTCATTACTTCCTCGCTATCAAATCAAAGAATACTTCTGCATCTACAACAACTAAAGGCTTCTTGCCATTTTGCTTAACGACAGCAATCGGTTCATGATTGCCGTGCGTTTTTGCTTGTTCATAATAATTATAAACCGCTACTTTGGCAAGACTCTTACACTCAAACTGATACGGAATACAATCTCTTGCCGCTGGACTTAGCTTTATATCTTCCCCGCCGGCTCCCATTGATGTGCTTACGAGGTCTCCGGGGCGTAGTTGCGGGAACCTTCTTTGCAGTTGCTCCACGACCCACTTTTGTAGGTTTCTTCCCTTTGCCTTTGCTGACTGCGGTTTCATCTTGTGTTTCCTCTAACTGTTGCGTTAAGATCCATGACTTCGGAATGCTAATACGATTATTGCATTCATGATCAGATACTGTCCCGGCAACGCAGATTGCATCGTCTGTCTCTCCTACGAGAAAGCCTACGGTGACACAGTGAGCGATGTCTACCTTTGGCTCATCCCAACCCGCATCGGCTTGAGCATCAATCCATGTAATCTTAATCACCGGACAATCTTGTAACTTTACTTTACTGGCGGCTGCCATACTTGCTTCTCCTCTCTTAAAATCCATAATAAACGAGCATTCTCAAGCACTCTGGCTTCATCGCCATCGTACGCTTTCAATACAGCTTCGTACATCTCTAATTCAGTATTGCAGTCCTTCAATAACTTCTTGGACTTGACAGGACCAATCCCATCAAGCCCAATAATGT
>OGVO01000068.1_pt1 | contig 17113 bp, 13 predicted proteins | sample 1575771 | NCBI WGS metagenome assembly OGVO01 (sample SAMN07581527, study PRJEB24739) | freshwater metagenome | place: Singapore | collected 2015-01 | reverse complement strand
TTTTTTTTTTCAAGCAGAAGACGGCATACGAGATGCGCATTAGTGACTGGAGTTCAGACGTGTGCTCTTCCGATCTATTACACATATTCCGTCAACCTTTTTAATAACCTCCGTCATGCGCAAATCTGATTTAATTAGTCAAATCTCGGAAAAAACAGGCATCCCTAAGGTAGATGTACTGGTGACCCTCGAAACAATGTTCAAAGAAGTTAAACAAAGCCTCGCAAATGGCCAGAACATCTACATCCGCGGCTTTGGCAGTTTTATTACCAAAAAGCGTGCAGCTAAAATTGGTAGAAACATCAAAAAGAACGTTTCAGTAGAAATACCTGAACATTTTATTCCTGCTTTTAAGCCGGCTAAAGAATTTGTTAATGAAGTGAAATCTAAGCGCCGCGAAGAGTAACTTCGCGCCAAATTGATTTCGTGAATAAACAGCAACTCTTTTGGGTATCTGGTGGTATCCTTTTACTAATTGGTCTCTATTTCTTTGGAAATAATATTCCTCCACAAGCTCCACCCACTCCTCCTACAGCGCAAGCTGGAGGTGATCATGCAGGTCATAACCATGAAGATCATCCGCCGCTTGAGTTCGACTCATTATTGGCAAAAGCGAAACAGCGATTGACTCCCAATCAGTTAGAACGTGTACTTCAATTAGAAAATGCCGTTGTCCGTGGCGATGTAAAAGCCCAACAAATTAAAGTTTATCAGCAACTTGCCTCCTTCTGGAGAGACAGTATCCGGCTCTTCGAACCTTATGCCCACTACCTCGCAGAAGCTGCAAAGTTGGAAAATTCTGAAAAAAGCCTCACCTTTGCCGCCCATCTGTTTTTAGATAATCTGATGACAGAGGGTGAACCTGCCATGCAAAACTGGCTGGCTTCACAAGCGAAAGTTCTTTTTGATCAGGCACTAAGCATCAATCCGGCGAACGATTCGAGTAAAATTGGATTGGGCGCATGCTATCTTTTCGGAAACATCTCAGATAACCCCATGCAGGGTATCATGAAGATCAGAGAAGTGGTAGAGAAAGATCCGAAAAATGTTTTCGGACAAATGATGTTGGGATTGGGTAGCAAGAAAAGCGGACAGTACGATAAAGCGATTGAACGTTTTTTGAATGTATTGAAAGTTGATCCGGAAAATTTGGATGCTATTTTCAATCTGGCTGAATCATATGATATCCATAATGAGAAAGCCAATGCGATCAAATGGTATGAGGAAGCAAAGAAAAGAGTAGCGATACCGGAAGCCAAGCAAGCACTGGAAAAAAGAATCGCTGAACTGAAACGATAAATTTATTTTTTAACTGTATAAAATTACTTTGGTATGCCTTGTGGTAAGAAGAGAAAGCGTCATAAGATCGCTACACACAAACGTAAAAAGCGTCTAAGAAAGAATCGTCATAAGAAGAAGAATAAATAATTCTTTGGATTACCGATCATGATACTAAACGGGTTTAATCTCGCTTCGGCCTGATTAAACCCGTTTAACACTTATCTGGAAGCAGCCTTACCTTCCTTTCGCAACTTTACCTTTCCTTCCTTTTTGGCTGCATGCACAGATGTTGTGATGTTGATTTACCGTATACCGGTATGTGATTTTGTATTTAAAAGTTGCACTTTGTGAACAAAGAACTGATTATTAATGCTGCTCCAACAGGCGTAGAGATTGCGTTGTTGGAAGACAAAAAACTGGTGGAGCTGCACAACGAAAAAACGGACGCCAACTTTGCGGTGGGCGATCTCTATTTGGGTAAAGTAAAAAAACTGATACCCGGATTGAATGCTGCGTTCGTGGATGTGGGGTTTGAAAAAGATGCGTTCCTTCACTATACGGATCTGAGTCCTTATGCTCGTTCTATTATCAAGTTCACGCAAATAGCGATGACAGATAAAGGAGAACAGCCTTTTGATTTCTCCAGATTTCAATCTGAACCAGAGATCGTAAAAACAGGAAAGATCAATGAAGTATTGAATGGTAAGCCACATGTACTTGTACAAATCTTAAAAGAACCAATCGCAGCAAAAGGACCACGTTTGAGTTGTGAGATCTCTTTACCAGGACGTTTTGTTGTAGTAACCCCATTCAATGAAATTGTTGCGGTTTCTAAAAAGATACATTCATCTGATGAACGTAAGCGTTTACATAAGATCGTAGAAGCTATTCGCCCGAAGAACTTCGGCGTGATCGTTCGTACTGCAGCAGAAGGAAAGAGTACTGCTGAACTACATCAGGATATGTTGGCATTGGTAGAAACATGGAAGACCATTCAACATAATTTGAAAGGTGCGGTTGCTCCTGTCAGGATATTAAGTGAAGAAACAAAAACGACCAGTATTCTACGTGATCTGCTAAGCGCAGATTTTAATCGTATTGTAGTGAACGATAAAAATTTGTTTCAGGTTACACAAACTTATATCCAACGTATTGCACCTGATAAAACAGATATTGTTTCTTTCTATCACAATGGACTTCCCATTTTTGATCAATACGGTGTAACCAAGCAGGTTAAATCTTCTTTTGGTAAAACAGTAAACTTACCCAGCGGTGCTTATCTGATCATTGAGCATACAGAAGCTTTACATGTGATCGATGTGAACAGCGGTTATAAAAGCGTGAGCAATAACCAGGAAGAAAACGCACTGGAAACCAATCTTGAAGCCGCAGAAGAAATTGCACGTCAATTAAGACTGCGCGATATTGGTGGCATCATCGTGGTAGACTTCATCGATATGAAGTTACCCGACAACAAGAGAAAGGTACAAGAAGCCATGGAGCAATTCATGAAAGCAGATCGTGCCAAACATTCAGTGCTTCCGATTTCGAAGTTCGGATTACTTCAGATCACACGTCAGCGTATGCGCCCTGAAGTAAATATCAATACGGCAGAAAGTTGTCCGGCTTGTAATGGTACCGGTAAGATCACTTCTACTTTGTTATTGGAGGATGAGATTGAAAAGAAATTACATTATCTCGTAACACATTCGCATAAAAACTTAACGATCGTTGTTCATCCGATCGTACACTCTTATCTCACAAAAGGATTGTTCTCTTCTATCATTAAAAAATGGAGGAAGAAACACAAAGTGAAAGTAAAGGCGCAAGCCAATACCAATTATCACCTCACAGAATTCAAATTCTTTGATGAGCGTGAAGAGGAGATCAAATTTTAATGTGAATGGTAAATGGTCAATTGTGAATGATCAATGATGAGTAAGCTGCTTTTTTATTGACAATTCACAATTGACCATTCACCACCACTTAATCTTCATTTCTTGATCCACCCAAAAAGATCAGTACATATTGGATCAATGTAGCAACAGAAGCAAGTGCTGCAACTACATAGGTCATCGCTGCCCACTTTAGTGCATCTTTAGCTCCCTCTTGTTCTTTGTTAACCAGTACGCGCTTATTTTCCAACCATGCCAATGCACGATTGCTCGCATCGAATTCAACCGGCAATGTGATCACAGAAAATAGCGTGGTGATTGCAAACAGAATGATCCCTCCTAAGAGCAACATGGGAAATGTATTCACCAAAAGAATACCGCCCAATAATACCCACTGAACAATGGAACTGCTGAATTGAACAAAAGGCACCAACCTGCTTCGAAGCATCAGCCAGTTATATGCTGTAGCATGCTGTACCGCGTGACCACATTCATGAGCGGCAACTGCTGCTGATGCAATACTGGTTCCACTATAAACTTCCGGACTCAGGTTTACAGTTTTATTCATAGGGTTATAGTGATCTGTCAAAAAACCTTCAACAGATATAACTTTTACATCATATATTCCATTGTCACGAAGCATCTGTTCGGCCACTTCTTTACCGCTCATGCCATTGGTAATGGGTAGATGGCTATAATGGGTGAATTTCGACTTTAACCGCATCGAAACCAGAAAACTGATTCCGATAAATAATAAAGACAATAACATAATTGAGTTCATACGACTTGTTTCGGATACTGCTGCAAAATACCTACCAAACCCAAAAACGGGTTATTGCGCCGGAAAAAAGCTCTATTTCTGACAAAAAGCACCAAAAAAAATGACATTTTTCCCCACTTCGCCAAAATGACTGTAACCCGTTTGATTAACAAACTGTTAAGGTTATTTACGAACAACTTCGTTGTCAAAAAATTATTCACAGAACCCAAAAATTATTTTGCCATGTGGCTCGGTTTTGTAACTTAGTGGTAGAATTTAATGGGTTAGTAAGTAAACAGGGTCAGCAGCAATGTTGGCCCTTTTACATGCCCGCCACTGCTGCGTTTCAGCGTTTTTGTGTGTTTTTTCTACCCGGCATTTTTTGATTGAAACATCATTGATTTTGCACAAAATTTCATCATTTCATTTCAAGTATTTTTTTACTGAAAAGAACTCATCATTTCAACAGTACCTTTAGCAAATGAGTAAGATTAAAACAGCTTTTTTCTGTAGCAATTGTGGTTATGAAAGTGCAAAGTGGATCGGAAAATGTCCGGCTTGTTCACAATGGAATACTTTCACCGAAGAAGTATTGGATAAGGGTAATGTGAAAGAAGAAAAATGGGATGATTATAAAGAGGAGAAAAGAAAAACAAAAACGATTTCCCTGAATGAAGTTCAGACAACAGAAGAAAAAAGAATCAAGAGTCAGGATCCTGAATTGGATCGAGTGTTGGGTGGCGGTATCGTGCCGGGTAGTATCATTTTAGTAGCAGGAGAACCCGGCATTGGTAAGAGTACTTTGTTTTTACAAAACGGATTACTGTTAAACCAGCTTAGGGTTTTATATATCAGCGGAGAAGAAAGTGAGCAACAGATTAAAATGCGTGCAGATCGTTTAAAGATCAAGAATGAAAATTTTTACTTGCTCACTGAAACTTCTACACAAACTATTTTTCAGGAAATCAAGAAACTAAAACCTCAGTTAGTCATTGTTGATTCCATTCAAACTTTACAATCCAATTTAATTGATTCATCTGCAGGTACTGTTTCACAAATCAGAGAATGCGCAGCAGAATTTCAGCGTTTTGCCAAAGAAACGAATACACCTGTTTTCCTGATCGGACATATCACCAAAGATGGCGCCATTGCCGGACCAAAAGTGCTGGAACATATGGTAGACACGGTTTTGCAGTTCGAAGGCGACCGTCATTATGCATACAGAATACTCAGAACCTTGAAGAATCGTTTCGGTAGTACAGCAGAATTGGGTATTTATGAAATGACGGGTGATGGCATGCGAGTGGTATCAAATCCTTCAGAGATTTTAATCGCGCAAAGAGAAGATCAATTGAGTGGAAGTGGTATTGCTGCCACACTGGAAGGAATGCGCCCGCTATTGATTGAAGTACAAGCATTGGTCACACAAAGTGTATATGGAACTCCACAAAGAACAGTCACAGGTTTTGATACTCGAAGGCTTCAATTGCTATTAGCAGTACTTGAAAAACGTGGAGGTTTTCAGTTTGGCATGAAAGATGTTTTTGTCAATATTGCCGGAGGTATCAAAGTCGAAGATCCGTCTATTGATCTTGCAGTGATCTGTGCTTTACTTTCCTCTTATGAAGATGTTCCCCTTCCTCCACATGTTTGTTTTGCTGGTGAAGTAGGACTGAATGGAGAGATCAGAGCAGTAAACAAAATTGAACAACGGATTGCCGAGGCAGAAAAACTCGGATTCGAAAAAATATTCGTTTCCAAATACAATAAGAAAAGTTTCAATCCTCAAGCTTATAAAATTCAAGTGGTGGCATTGAGTCGAGTGGATGAAGTGTATCAGCAGCTTTTTTGATAGTGAAAAGTCAAAAGTAAAATGAAAGAAATGTTTGACTTTTCACTATCAACATTTTTGCGGGAAATACGTAAGCTGAGACCCTTAGTTTAGGGGGATGAGAGCTATCGCAAAATCTTTATTACATCTTTTATATCCGCATTACTGCCTTGGTTGCGGAAGTGACTATTTGGGACTCCAGCAGCAAGTTTGTAGCCGGTGTACCCATCAACTCCCGGAAACCGGGTTCTTCCGCCTGCCCAACAATCCGGTCGAAAAAGCTTTTTGGGGGCGCATCAAGGTTGAAAATGCTGCCGCTCTGTACTATTTTACCAAACAATCGATGGTTCAGGAATTGATGGTTCAGCTGAAATACCGCCAAAACAAGCATGCCGGACTTTTTTTCGGGAGGATGATGGGGTATGCCCTGAGAGCAGAACCACGCTTCGCCGATATTGATCTGCTTGTACCACTCCCTCTAAATGCCAAGAAACAGTTTACAAGAGGGTATAACCAAGCCGAAGTGATTTGTGAGGGTATTCATGAAGTCTGGCCTAAAACACTAATGACAAAGGTCATTCAAAGAGAAAAGTTTACAGATAGCCAAACCACTCAAAATCGTCTTTCAAGATGGCAGAATATGGAAGGAGTTTTTGAGATAAAACAACAAGATCAACTAATCAACAGACATATTTTACTGGTTGATGACGTCATGACTACCGGGGCTACTTTGGAGGCATGCGGACAAAATATCATTACCCTTCCCAATTGCAAACTTAGTATTGCAACCGCTGCATATACACTTTGAGATCTTATTTTCAGCCATTCACCAAAAAGCCATAACAATTCCCTTATTTAAGTGTTATTTTGAAAAAAATCAATCATATGAAATACATTCTCGCATTAGTGGCTGTGGTGATCATGTCTGCTTTCACCTTACCTGATAACGGCAGTATCCACTCTTTTAAAGTAAAATCCATTGAAGGTGGCACCATTGATTTTGCAAAATTCAAAGGAAAGAAAATATTGGTGGTGAACACAGCATCTAAATGTGGTTATACGCCACAATATGATGCTTTGCAGAAAGTATATGATCAATACAAAGACAAATTGGTGATCGTAGGTTTCCCTGCCAATAATTTTGGCGGACAAGAACCCGGAAGCGATGGAGAGATCCAAGAGTTTTGCAAAGCACGTTTTGGTGTAAAATTTCCGCTGGCTAGTAAAGTAAGTGTAAAGGGAGATGATATGGCACCTATTTACCAGTGGCTAACCAGCAAAGCAAAAAATGGCGTATTGGACGCCGATATCAAATGGAACTTCAATAAATTTTTGTTGGATGAAAATGGAAAGATGATCGCTTACTTCCCAAGTAAAGTGACCCCTGATAGTGAAGAAATTTTGAAGTATGTGAAATAAGTATTTCAAAGCAAAAAAAATCCCGACCAGAAAATATGGTCGGGATTTTTTTGCAATTTGTAATTATAAAAAACATTCACAGTTAAAGCAATAGCATACAGTATATTTATAAACTAAAAATCACTGGCATGTCATATCCCTATCAGATCAAAAGTTTTGAAGCCTATCAAGAAGCCTATCAAAAGAGTATTCAAGATCCTGAAGGATTTTGGAGTGCTGTTGCTGAACATTTTACCTGGAAGAAAAAATGGGACAAAGTTCTTGAATGGAATTTCACAGAACCAAAAGTAGAATGGTTCAAAGGGGGTAAGCTAAATATTACTGAAAACTGCTTAGACAGACATCTTGCTACCAAAGCCAATCATCCTGCTATCATCTGGGAGCCCAATGCCCCTGATGAGAACCATCGCATACTTACTTATAAAAAATTACACGAGAAGGTTTGTCAATTTGCGCATGTACTCAAAAATAATGGTGTTCAAAAAGGCGATCGTGTTTGTATTTATATGGGAATGATTCCCGAACTGGCCATTGCAGTATTAGCCTGTGCAAGAATTGGAGCTATTCATTCTGTAGTTTTTGGCGGTTTCTCTGCACAAAGTATTGCTGACAGATTAGAAGATGCCAAAGCTGAGTTTATTGTCACTTGCGATGGCGCTTACAGAGGCGCCAAAGATATTCCCTTGAAGAGCGTGATCGATGATGCATTGATCGGTAATAAAACAGTGAAGCGTGTCATTGTGGCTACACGAACACGTACACCAGTATCTATGATCAAAGGAAGAGATGTATGGTGGGAAGATGAAATGAAGCAAGTAGAAGAAAAGGGAATCACGTTTATTGAAGCTGAGGAAATGGATGCAGAAGATCCATTGTTCATCCTTTATACATCCGGCTCTACCGGAAAACCAAAGGGAGTGGTACATAGTGTGGCTGGTTATATGATTTATACCAATTACACTTTCGTGAATGTATTTCAATATGAACCCGGACAAGTGCATTTCTGTACTGCTGATATTGGCTGGATCACCGGGCATAGTTATATCGTGTATGGACCATTAAGTGCAGGCGCGACTTCTTTATTATTTGAAGGTGTTCCTACCTGGCCTGATGCAGGCAGGTTTTGGGATGTTGTGGACAAATACAAAGTGAATATTCTGTACACAGCACCAACAGCGATTCGTAGTCTGATGGGTTTCGGATTAGGCCCATTACAAGGAAAAAATCTTTCTTCACTAAAAGTCTTGGGCACTGTTGGTGAACCCATCAATGAAGAAGCATGGCATTGGTATGATGAACATGTTGGCAAGGGAAAATGTCCGATCGTAGATACCTGGTGGCAAACAGAAACTGGTGGATGTCTTATTTCCAATTTGGCAGGTATCACTCCGGCTAAACCCGGATGGGCAACACTTCCAATGCCTGGTCTACAAATGGTGTTGGTAGATGAGAATGGAAAAGAGATCATTCAAGAAGGAGAAGAAACCATATCAGGTAATCTTTGTATCAAAGCACCATGGCCATCGATCTTACGAACTACCTATGGCGACCATGAAAGATGCAGAACCAATTATTTTGCTACTTACGAGAATATGTATTTTACCGGTGATGGTGCTTTAAAAAATAAAGATGGTTTTTTCCGTATCACGGGACGTGTAGATGATGTGTTGAATGTTAGCGGACATCGTATCGGTACTGCGGAAGTAGAAAATGCCATTAACATGCATGCAGGGGTGGTGGAAAGTGCCGTTGTGGGTTATCCGCATGATATCAAAGGACAAGGCATTTATGCTTATGTGATCTATCAAGGATCACATGCTCAGGATACACATGGCACAGGAGATCTTGTGAGAAAGGATATTTTACAAACCGTTACAAGAATCATAGGTGCAATTGCCAAGCCTGATAAAATTCAGTTTGTAAGTGGTCTACCCAAAACAAGAAGCGGTAAGATCATGCGAAGAATCCTTCGCAAGATAGCAGAGGGTGAGACAGAAAACTTAGGCGATACGTCTACCCTTTTAGACCCAGGTGTTGTTGATGAGATCAAGAACGGAAGATTATAACTTATCTTTATTCGGATGAGACGTACATCCTTTCCGGTCTTAGTTGGTTTGATTTTTTGTTCCTGCTTACAGGCGCAAAACCTTATTCCCTTCATGGAGAAAAACCGATTTGGGTTTCTTCATAAGACCAATGGAAGAACTGTTATAACACCTCAATTTGTATTTGCCAGCGCATTCAAAGACAGTATTGCCGTTGCTGCCATCGGTAATCATATTGTGTCTGCTCAATACGGATTCATCAATGAAAAAGGAAAATGGGTCATCACACCTCAATTCAGTGTAGCAGATCAGTTTGTTGAAGGTAAAGCCAGGGTTCAACAAAATGGTAAATGGGGGTTTATCAACAAAAAAGGCAATTTTGTCATTCAGCCACAATTCATTCTTTGTTATTCTTTTACTGAAGGACTAGCTCCTGCATCACTCAAAAATAATTTATGGGGCTTGATAGACAGTTCAGGAAAATTTGTGTTGCAGCCTGCCTACTATAATATTACCGGTGTTTTTGCAGGTATCGTTTGTACACAACAAAATATGACAGATCATTGGGAGATACAGACGATTAAAAACAAAACGATCATCAAAACTTCTTTCACACGTATGCTTGGTTTCACCGATAGTTTATCCGCTGCTCGGGATACCAGTAACAAATGGGGATTTGTAAACATGAGCGGACAATGGGTGATACCTCCTACATACACCAACGCTGGATCATTCAGTGAAGGTCTCGCTGCTGTTCAACAAGATTATAAAAGCTGGGGATTTATCAACAAAAAAGGTGAATGGATCATACAACCGGCTTTTGATCGTATTGGCAGTTTTAAAAATGGACTCGCCATGATGGAAATGGGAAATGATATAGTTTACATCAATACTGAAGGAGTCATCCTGTATCGCTTTCAAAGGGGATATTAAACATCAACCTTTCATGATATTCAGATTTTTCCCATCCCATCCAGGAAACAATCCTTTTGTTTGTTTCAATTGCAAGTGCACTCTAGCTACATCACTGAATACCGCTCTAAAATCTGTTGATACCGGAAGATCTCGACCATCTTCCAAATCGGATTTGGCTAGTGATTTGATTTGATGATACACTTTACCTCCTGCAACATCATTTCCTAATACAAATAAACAACTGGCTCTTCCATGATCTGTTCCACCTGTTCCGTTTTGATGAGCAGTTCTGCCAAATTCTGTCATTGTCATCACAGTAACATCATCCTGATAACTTCCCATGTCTTTCCAGAAAGCGGCTATGCTATCGCTGAAATCCCGAAGGTTACGCGCAAATGCACCATTTACAGTTCCTTGATTGAAATGTGTATCCCACCCACCACTTTCTGCAAAAGCCACTTCCATACCCACATCCATTTTGATCAGTGTTGCAATTTGCTTCAAGGAATTACCTAACGGTGAGTTGGGGTACACTGCTCCATTGGCAGGCTGATAATTTCTGATGTCTGTCGACTTCAAAATCCGCATCGCTTCAAAACTTTCTTTTCCTGTTTTATTCAACAGTTCATTGCTTGTTTGATCATACAAAGACTCAAATGATTTAGACGCCATATTACCCGCCATCGGATTTCCCTGCATTTGTATCGCAAAATCCTGAAGGTTACTGATCGCTAATGCTTCTCTATCGCCATACAAACTGCGCGGCAATGCATTTGTGATGCTTACAGCGCTGAAAGGTGTTGCCTCATGTCCTGTTAAACCCATCGCTCTATTCAGCCAACCGCTCGTTGTGCCCTTATTAAAAGGTGTTCCACTCTCCATGAAATCCTGTGCATCAAAATGACTGCGGGTATTATTCGGACTGCCCACGCCATGCACTACTGCCATTCTACCTTCCGTAAAAAAAGATGACAAACTTTGGAGTGATGGATGCAACGCAAATTGTCCATCCAGATCCATCATACTCCCTTGTGTTTGTGCCGGGCTCATATACAAAGTCGGACGAAGTGTTTTAAGATTAGGATCAGCAAACGGACTCACCGCCATCAATCCATCCATGGCTCCACGTTGAAAGATGCACACCAATACTTTGTTTCTTTTATAAGGTGGAATGATTTTACTACTCTCTGCCGCACGTGCAATAAAATTGGGAACTCCACCAAACCCTGCTGCAAACAAGGCCATTGCACCTGATCTCATAAATGCCCTACGATGAATCATTTGTTTAATTTTTTGAGTTGTAATTTTTTTGACTATAAGCTTCAGGCCTCAAGCTACAAGTATGAATTTGAAGAACTGTTCATTTCACTTTTCACCTTTCACTTTTGACTTTTCACTTCTTTACTTCCGCTGAAATTCCGGCGAGCCAATAATTATTCCCACCACCTGTGCCATACTTGTTACTTCCTTCTTGACATCTTCCTTGTCTCTTGTCACTTGCATTCTCGTTTCTTCCTCTATTTCTTCTTCCATATTATTATCCTTTGCCTTATTGACTGCAACAGCTATTTTCTGTTCCACATTCGCATCACGTACCATAGCTGTTAATCGTTTAATATTTTCTTCATTATCTCTCTCCGGTAACAATATCTTACTGAATGCACGTAAAGCTTCATCAGCACTTTCAGGTTCATGGTTATTATTGAGTGCCAAGAGATTGATACGAACGCCTGGAATTTTTTGTGTCGCTAATGCCAATCCAAAATTCATGCGATTCAGCAATGCACCACTATTGATCCAAAAATTAGCGCGATCAGGAAATCCGGTAGGTGCCTGGTAGTAATAAATTCTTTGTCCCATTTTACTGCACCAGTTAAATATCTGAAATGGTTGCATCACTTGCGCCTTGGTTGCCCTGAGTGCACTGATGGCAAACTCAAAAGGAGATTTGATTTTTTCACGCAAAGCTTTCTTTGACCAAAAATCAGGGTGATTGACCATGGCAATGATCATTGCTTTGATATTACCCTCTGTTTGCTGATAAGTATTTGTAAGCGTTTTGATCAATGCTTGAGAAGGCTCATCCGAAACAAAACGTATCGCTATTTTTGTGGAAATAAATTTTGCAGTGGATGTTTGTGATGCTAATGTATTCAATACTGCAACGCCTTCTTCATAACCATCTTTGCCATTGTATTTTTTTCCCAGAATGATCTTTTCGCCTTCATCATGTTTATCACCTCGAAATAAAAAGTCTCCTTCGATCATCAGTCCTCTTCTTTTCAGTTGTTCTTCACTAAAATTTTCAATCAATCTGATCGCCGGACCTTTTTTATTCATCGGTCTTACACTCCAGCCTGTCAATGCTCGGGCCACTTCAGTAACATCTTTTTGGGTATAACCTCCATCCACACCCATGGTATGTAATTCCATGACTTCGCGCGCATAGTTTTCATTCAATCCTTGTGATCTTCTTGCCGCTACAGCCTGCTGTAACAAAGCATTTCCTGGCTTAGTTGTATCATTCAATCTGCCTTCAGCTCTTTCTCTGGCAGCACGCAGCATGGCATTGTTTTGTTGTCTGCGTGCACGTTCATTATCATTACTCACACTTAAAGCATTATCTAAATATTCAAGCATGGCAGGGTGCTTGGCTGTTGCCAATAGCATATCCCTGAAGTTTCCTAGTACATGAGGGCGGATAGCATCTCGTTCATAGGTCATCACATATTGTTGTGATTGCCCTTTTGTCAATGAAACATTGAAATGATTGAACCAGAAATCTGTCAATACTTCCTTTAATTGATTATGACTATATACAGCACGGAGAATTTTCTGATTTACCAATTGGCGATGCAGTTCCTGTACAGGTTTCACACCGGATGCCTGCATTACTCTAGCCAACTCTTGCCTGTATTTTTCACGATCTGTATCACGAAGGGAATCATTCCGAATGATCTTTTCCTGAATTCCCAATAGTATGATCTGTCCAGGAGTCAGGTATTGGTTCACAATCGTTTCATTGCTCATTTTCAAAGCATCAAAAGTAGTCAGACGCTTATCCAATTCTGTATCAGGCAATGATGCTTCCAATTGTTGTTCCAACCATTTCTCCAATCCCATTTTCACCACTTCTTGAATTTGTCCGGGTTGTATACCAAAACTGAAACGATTTAATAAATGTGCTGCAGCCTGTTCTTTCGTAAGACCTGCTTGCTGATAAGGCATTCGAATAGAAGAGGAACCTTTATCAGCAACAATGAAAGCTGTGGATGCTATGAATAAAAGGATTGCTATTGAGCGTTTCAGCCACATGGTTTTTCTTTTGCTTTTGGACGAATCAATAGATCAAAAGTTTAACCTCTTTAGAAGAAAAAATTGCCACTGAGAACACAGAGGAACACAGAAATTTTTCTCTGTGCCCTTCAGTGTCTTCAGTGGCAATAAAATATACTTTTTAAGCTAGCTACTCCGTTTTCTTCATAGCCACTCTGTATAATATCAGTCCCATCAAAGCAAAGAACAGAGTGCCCAATAAGAAGTATCCATTTTCAGATAACAATTCTACAAGTCCATGTTCCATACTGATATTCCGCAAGAACTGTTCACCTCCGGAGGTTCCTGTAATAAATGCAATGACTACGCCTGCTACGGCACCACCTGCTACAAGTCCTGTAGCGAACAAGCTTCCTTTACTGAGTTCTTCCTCTTCAGCGCTTACTTCTTTTTTATCTTTTTTCTGACGACTCTCTACCAATCCACGTATGGCACCACCAATGAATATCGGTAATGTTGTAGCCAAAGGCAGATACACACCAATAGCAAAGCTGAGTGATTTGATACCACAAAGTTCCATCACGACAGCCAGGAACATACCAACGATTACATATTGCCAATCCAAATTCTGAGAAAGAATTCCTTTGATCAGCGTGGCCATCAAAGTAGCTTGAGGTGCTGGATATTTTTCAGTGCCAATAGCATGTTGCACACCTTGTTGTACCATTTCAGTAGTAGGCTTATCAAGAAACTTCACTGTGATACCAATCACAATGGAAGAAACGATCGCACCTACAAACAAAGCTATCTGTTGATTACGAGGTGTGGCACCTACAATATAACCACTCTTCAGATCCTGAGAAGTAGCACCTGCATTAGCAGCAGCGATACAGATCATACCCCCTACAACTAATACAAGCGGTTCGTATGCTTGTCCGGACCATCCCAAACTCAGGAAGATCAAACTGGTTCCCATCACCGTAGCAATGGTCATACCACTGATCGGATTGTTGGAAGAACCGATCAATCCAACAATACGTGACGAAACCGTTACAAACAAGGCACCGAATAATACCACCAGAATACCGATCAGGATTTTCTGAAGAAATCCATCCCCAGGCAAACTTGGAATGATGGAAATAATAGCGATCAAAGCCAAACTACCAAGTCCTACTACTTTCAAGCTAAGATCTTTATCTGTTCTGGATACTGAACTCTCTGTAGCTGAAGATCCCCCACGCAAAGAAGCCATACTTCCTTTCACAGATTTTACAATAGTTGGAATGGTTTTCACCAATGTAATGATACCACCGGCTGCAACTGTTCCCGCACCTACCTGACGAACATATGCGTAATAGATCGCAGCAGAATAATCATTGAAAGTATGTGTTACAGGATCCCATCCTCCTTTGCCCCCTGCATTAGCGATATCAGACAGGTAACCCAATTTCACCAATTGAATAGCAATTACATCAGGCGGTACAAGCGTTGATAACAAAGGAATGAAAACCATCCAGCTTAATACACTACCTGCTACCAGCACACCTGCGATCTTTGGACCAATGATATAACCCACACCTAAATATTCAGGCGTGATTTCGCCACTGACTTTTGCAGAAGGAAAAAATTTATTGATCTGTTTCGTTGCATAAAAAGGTGTTTCAGCAATCACATGCATGACTTTTTGAAAGATGGCATACACAAATGCAACACCCAAACCCCAGAAAGCAGTTTTAGCAAAATCACCCCCACGCTCACCGGCTTTTAAAACATCACCACAAGCAGTTCCTTCAGGATAAGGTAGATTATCATGCTCGTTTACAATTAGTGCTTTACGCAAAGGCACCATCAAAAGCGTACCCAACAATCCACCTACAATGGCCAATATCAGAATGGTGAGATAATTAAAATATTCTGCACTACTGGGTGAAGAAAGAAAAAGAAAACCCGGCAAGGTAAACGCCACTCCGGCAGCAATACTTTCTCCGGCAGATCCTGTTGTTTGAATGATATTATTCTCAAGGATGGTGGTCTTCAAAAATTTTCTTCCCAGCGTAATTGCGATCACCGCAATGGGAATAGATGCGGATACTGTAAGACCTGCCTTTAAAGCGAGATATACAGTAGCAGCACCGAAGATGACACCAAAAAGACTACCCACGAGAATCGATTTTACCGTGAGTTCTTTCATGTTTGTTTCAGGAGAAACAAAGGGCTTGAATGATTTTTGGGGTTGAGACATGAGTTGGTTTTTAGATGAAGCAAGCAATTTTTTCGGTAAACAGATGAATCTTTACCGATAGTTTCCGATACTTTTAAATTTCAAAATACGATTTATGTCCGATATACAAAACGACTCAAAGAAAGGGAAAATGCCCAAATCGGTGCCTTACATCATCGGTAATGAGGCAGCGGAACGTTTTAGTTTTTATGGTATTCGTTCCATCATGAGTACTTTTTTGGTGGCTCAGTTCTTTAATCCGGCTGCAAATCCTGCTTTACAAAACATGGCAGAAGCACGCGCCAATGAACTCGTTCACCTCTTTGTCACTTTTGCTTACTTCATGCCATTGGTTGGGGGCATTCTGGCAGATTGGTTTTTCGGAAAGTATAAAGTCATCCTGTATGTATCCATTTTATACGCGATAGGTAATGTGGTATTGGCATTGTCTACCGGCAATCTTTCCATGTTCACTGTAGGTTTGATCGTTATTGCTATTGCTGCCGGCGGTATTAAATCTTGTGTATCAGCCAATGTGGGTGATCAATTTGATACTTCCAATCAACACCTCATGTCTAAAGTGTATGGCTGGTTTTATTTTAGTATCAATACCGGTTCAGTATTATCAACACTTTTGATCCCTATCATCTATAACAAATACGGTCCTGAACTGGCCTTTGGTATTCCCGGTGTTTTGATGTGTTTGGCAACAATCATTTTTTGGTTAGGAAGAAAAAAATATGTACGTGTTCCGCCCACAGGTATCAAAAAAGAAAATTTCTTAGGTATTTCGGCATATGCCATCAAACAATTGTTCAGCAATAGAAACGGACAAACAGTTTGGGAAGTAGTAGGCAAAAAATATTCTGCAGAGGCTATTGATGGCGTGCAAGCGGTGTATCGCATCCTAATGGTATTTGCTTTCACTCCTATTTTCTGGGCACTATGGGATCAAAACCTGTCCGAGTGGGTGTTACAGGCTACCAAGCTAGACAGGCATTTATTCGGTTATGAATTATTACCAGAGCAGATCCAAACTTTTAATCCTTTGTTTCTGGTAAGCATGATCCCTGTTTGTACTTATGTGATCTTCCCATTGGTTGAAAAGATTGGTATCAAAGTAACGCCGCTTAGGAAAATTGGGGCAGGATTGTTCCTCACAGGTGTTTCATTCGTGATCATCGCCCTTATTCAAGAAGGTATTGATGCAGGTGGAAAGCCTACGGTTTGGTGGCAGGTATTGGCTTATTTCATTTTGGCGGTAGCTGAGATCCTGGTTTCTATTACATGCTTGGAATATGCTTACACCCAATCACCAAAATCCATGAAGAGCACCATGTCAGCTCTTTATTTATTGGGTATTTCAGCCGGAAACCTATTTGTAAGTCTGGTGAACGGCAGTATAGCAGACGGCGGGTTTTTCTCTAAGTTCACCGGAGCCAGCTATTTCTGGCTGTTCATCGGTATTCT
>OGVO01000067.1_pt1 | contig 17390 bp, 17 predicted proteins | sample 1575771 | NCBI WGS metagenome assembly OGVO01 (sample SAMN07581527, study PRJEB24739) | freshwater metagenome | place: Singapore | collected 2015-01 | reverse complement strand
CTCTTACAGAGCAAGAGTTGTAATGGTAGAAACATCTACAGCCAATGATGTTACTTCTTGTGGAAGTTATGCAAGAGGTGAAACTGATGATTTCAGATTGGTAGTAGTGAACCCATCAACAGATTTTACAATTAGTGAAGTATTGAATCCTACTGTTGCAGATTGCGCTGATAACAAACAATACCTTACTGTGAATATTCGTAATAATGGAAGTGTTCCTAAAAGCAATATTCCTATTTCAGTAGAAATTAAAAATGGGTCAACAACAGTTGCCACCATCAACGGTACTTATCCCGGCACTGTGTTGCCATTGAGCAATACCAGCTTTACTTTGCAAACACCTTTTGTTACAACAGAGAATACTACTTACACAATTCTTGCAACAGCTAATGTTACAGGAGATCAGAATGCCGGAAATAATACACTTACAACCAGTCTTACTATTGGAAGAAAAGGGGACAATCCAAATCCAATCGGAACCATTTGTGACAATAATGCTTTGTTGCGTGTTCCGTCTCCTACATCCAATACAAACTACTTCTGGTTCAACAGTGCAACAGCTACTGCCCCATTTGCAACAGGTAGTAATATAAGTACTACCAATATTCCTGCGAATCGTACTTATTATGTAGCTAGTGAAATGAAAACATCTATTGGCCCTGTTACTAAGATGGCTTATACAGATGGTGGCTATAATAACTTTAGAGGAAATTTTGTTCGCTTCAATAATACGGTTCCTATTACTATTGAGAGTGCAAGATTGTACATAGGCAACCCGGGTACTATTGAAGTTATTGTTGCCAATCTTGGAACTGTGAATTCAGATGGAAGTTTTTCTTATGTACCATTATCAAGAACAACATTAACCGTTACCGCTACTAATCCAAACCCAACTCCGGGTTTGGTAAATGGAAATCCTGCTGCTGATACAGGAGCAGTTTATCATTTGAACTTACCTGTGAATGATCCCGGTGATCATATCTTACTGGTATTATGTAATGAGAATGGCGCAACCATCTTTAGAAATAATAATATTTCCGGAACTACCTACCCAATCAGCATTCCGGGAGTGATGTCAATTACCGGTAACAGTGTGAATATTAATGGAACAGGAGATCCTAATCCCTTCTATTATTTCTTCTACGATATGAAGATTAGAACAGGTACTTCTTGTCCAAGCCTAAGACAAGAAATAGTGATATCGCCAGCACCAGTTCCGGTGGTGAGCAGACAAGGAGATTCATTGGTGATCAATAATCCGGGGTCATCCAGACAATGGTTCAAAGACAATGAGAGTATCCCTGGTGCTACCAACCCAAGCTTCAAACCGATTGCTAATGGAAATTATAAAGTGGTTACCATAGATGCTTTAGGTTGCCAGAAAACATCAGAACCAATACAATTTACTGTTACTTCATTACCTCCGGAAGTGGTTGCACGTGAGATCAAACTTAGTGTATCACCTAATCCAAATAAAGGCGTTTTCAACTTGAGCTTTGAGGTCAAAGAGAAGGGTGATATTTCAATTGAGTTACTGAATTCAAGCGGACAAAGGATCTTTAACCAATCATATCCAGGATTTAATGGTGCTTTCTCCAGACAAATGAATGTGGGCAATATCAATGACGGACAATACATCTTGAAGATCTTCCACAACAAGAAGACCTATCTACAAAAAGTGATTATTGTTAAATAATCTTATTCTATAGCAATAAAAAAGCCGGTGAAATCACCGGCTTTTTTATTGCTATTTATATCCTCTACCTTGTTTAGTAGTACCTTTATAAAAAAAGGTTATGCGCTATTTTTTTGTTGTGATATTGGCATTTGTTTCACTCAGTGGAGTTGGACAAAAAAGAAAATTGATTTATGGATATTTAAAAGACAGCGTTACCAATGCTCCTATTGTTCTGGCCAGTGTTAGAAACATAAGTACTAATACTACTACCATGACAGGCAACGATGGCCGATTTTCAATTCAGGCCGCTGAAAATCATATTCTTTCCTTTGCTGCTGTGGGATATTTTTTTGACACACTACAGTATGCCAATAGCTATCTTTTGCAAGACACTCTTTCCCCGGTTTTAGTACCATTGGTGAGAGATCTGGGCAACGTTACTGTTACAAGCAGAGGCCTCAGTCAATACCAATTGGATAGTATTGAAAGAAGAAAAGATTTTTTACAAGACATCGTCAATTATACCATACCGGCTGTATCCCAAGCCAATTCAGGTGCAGGTATTGCATTGAATCTTGATCGCTTTTCTCGTCATGAGAAAAATAAAAGAAAGGCGCTTCAATTTTATGAAACTAATGAGAAGGAAGCCTATATCAATTATCGATTTAATACTCCATTGGTAGTATCTCTGACTCGCTTCAAAGATGAGAAACTGAGACTCTTCATGCAACAGCATCGACCAACCTATGATTGGTTAAGAAAACATACCAGTGAAGAAGATATTCGCTACTACATCAACGAGCAACTGAAGATCTTTTCAAAAAATAACGCGAAGTGATTTTCTATTCATAGCGCAACGCTACAATAGGGTTCAATCTAGCAGCTTTCATCGCCGGATAAATCCCTGCGATAAGTCCAACAACTGAACAGATGACCACACCTACGATCACCCATGCCCAGGGAACAACGAAACCTGTCTTTAAGATCAGACCAAAGACATTACCAACCAACACGCCTAAGATGATGCCAAAAATTGCGCCTAATAAACTGATGATCATGCTTTCAAACAAAAACTGTTGACGTACATTTTTGCTCTTACCCCCAATGGCTTTGATCAATCCAACTTCTTTCGTTCGTTCGTTTACAGCCACTAACATGATATTCATCAAACCAATAGCAGCGCCAATAAGTGTGATCAAACCGATAGCTCCGGCCGAGCCTGTGATACTACTTAAAAAACTGATGAACATTTCAGCAAACTTATCACTCTTCTCGATCACGAAATTATCTTCATCCAAAGGTTTCAATCTTCTTACAGATCTAAAAACAGAAGTAGCCACTCCGGTAGATGGTTCTAATTCATTCACATTGCTGACCATCACTCCTATTAAATAAGATCTACTGGCATTCTGGAAATTACGGACGTTATTATAAGTTGTCACTACAACATCATCTTGTCTTAACATTGCACTAGACCCCTTACTTTTCAATAAACCGATCACTCGATAAGGTAGCCCTCCTATCCTTACAATTTTGTCTATAGATTTATCCGGCCTGTCACCAAATAGAGTCTTCGCTACATTGCTACCTATCAAACAAACGTTTCGCCCGCTCTGCTGATCGAGATCATTCAGATTACGTCCCATTTCAATCGCATAGCCGGTAACTTGTAAATAATTTTCATCCCCACCCCATACAACAATTTGGGGATTGGTCTTTTTGTCTTTGTAATTGACTTCTTGTCCACCCGGACCTCTTCGGTAGATACTAACTTTAGCAGAAGGGAAATTGAAATTTTGTTTGAAGTACTCCGCTTCTTCTTTTTGGATAGGTTTATCGAGATTTGACTTTTTTTCTTTCCGTCCTCTGGTGGTTTTTTTGACATCAGAGTTATTCCCACCAAATCTTACTCGCGAATCTTTGAAGCGAATATTGAATGCATTAGCTCCCATAGAAGAAAAGCTTTCCTTCAAACTTTGATTCATGGCTTCAATAGCGGTAATAATACCAATAAGCGCCATGATACCAAAAGCAATAATTGCTACAGTAATACCTGTACGCAACTTATTACTACGAACTGTTCGCCAGGCCAATGATAAAGAATCGAAAATGGTCATACCCTTCATACTGTAACTATCTTCCTATAAAGATAGCTGAGAAATGACTATGCAGGGTTTTACCTGTAAAAAAAGTGAAGAACGGTTAGAAATAGAACCCATTCAGAATAATGGATGGGAAAATACCCAATAGTATCACAAGCGCTGCCAGCAATACTACGGTTATCTTGAACCCTCCTGATATAGGAGCTGTAGCAGCTTCCCCATCTCTGAAATACATTGCCTGAATGACTCTGAAATAATAGTATACGCTCACTGCGGCGAAGAAAAGTGCTACGATGACCAACCAAAGTGAGCCTCCTTCTTTGATCATAGAAGCCAGCATATAGTACTTAGCAAAGAAACCTGCTGTTAATGGTATACCTGCCAGAGATAAAAGAAATATAGTAGTTGTAAAAGCTAATACAGGATTGGTTTTCGCTAAGCCATTAAAACCATCGAAAGTGTAATCATTCATTTTGATGAGTACAGCAAAAATGCCAATGGTAGCCAGACTGTAAGCGACACTGTATAAAAGAATACCTTCTTTGGCCAGATCATTACTACTGAACAATGCAAACAACATAAAACCAGCTTGGGCAATGCTTGAGTAAGCCAGCATTCTTTTAACACTCTGCTGAAACACCGCTGTGATATTTCCAACCAATAATGTAAGTATGATAACTATTGAAAGTATGATCTTCCAAGTTGGGCCTAATGCATCCGCTTGATTTTGGAATAATCGGATGAAAGCAACAAATCCGGCTGCCTTTACGATGGTAGCCATAAAAGAAGTGAATACACTTGGAGCACCATCATACACATCCGGTGTCCAGAAGTGGAATGGAGCAGCTGAAACTTTAAATGACATAGCAACAAACAAAAGTATCAGGCCTCCAACATGAAGGAAAGACGGATTGATCATTCCCGTACTTGGCACAATGGGTAATGCATTCAGAGTAAAGGATCCTGTTGCGCCATAGAAGAAAGCAATTCCCATCAACATGATACCGGTAGTGAAAGAGCCCATCAGGAAATATTTTAAGGCTGCTTCATTGCTTTTCAAATTTCTTTTATCTGAACCGGTAAGAATATAAAGAGGTATAGAAAGAATTTCAATCCCCAGAAACAGCATGAGCATGCCATTGAATCCTGAAAGGATACTTAGTCCACATAAAACAAAGAAAATCAGTGCAAAATATTCAGCTACGTTGATGCCCGCTTTTTCAATATCAGAGCCACTGAGCAATACATAAATAAAGGTGGCAGAAAATGCAAGTGTATTGAAATACAAACCGAATTTCTCAAAACTTAATAACCCACGTGTATTGATCTCAAATTTGAAGATCGCATAAGTATCCATCACATTAAAAGCGATCAACAACAATAATCCAATTGCTGCGATGTATTTCAATACAGATTTGTTATTTGTCAGGATGCCACTAAACATCATGACAACTCCCAGTAATGCTGATAATATTATTGCGTTCATAGTTCCAAATCCCCTGCGGGAATTTTGGGTAAAGATGCTTTCACATCTTTACTTTATTGTGATTAATCAAATAATTATAAATATCAATGATCCATTATTTCCCTGCCATGGTTGCTCCTACCGTATCTTTTGTAAGATCAATCATAGGCTGAGGATATACTCCCAACGCGATCACGAGTATTACCAATATCACCAGTGCGATTTTGATATTACCTGAAATATCCGTTGCATTAGAAGTAACAGCTGTTGTATTTCCATAAAATACTTTCTGCACCATATTCAAAGTATACACTGCTGCCAAAATAATACTGATACCGGCTACTGCCGTGATCCAAATATTGTAATGAAACAATCCATTGAACATTAAGAACTCACCAATGAATGCATTGGTCAATGGCAAAGCTATATTAGCGAATGCCATTATCACTAATAATATAGCGAGTGATGGAGCTTTTTGCGCCAGTCCACCCAACTCACTGAATTTTCTTGTGCCCAATTGTTGTTCGATAGCATCTGCTACGATCCAAAGTCCGATCACATTGATACCGTGATTGAACATTTGTATCATCACTCCTTCCAGACCTACTCTGCTGCCTGTGAAAAGTGTTGCACTCATCAATCCAATATGTGCGATAGATGAATAGGCAATCAATCGCTTAACATCATCTTGTCTGATAGCAATCAAAGAGGCATAGAGCATTCCAATCACTGAAAATAAAATGATCCATTGTGCAAATTGCTCAGATGCAGCAGGGAAGAATGGCAATAACCATTTGATCACTGCAAATATTCCCATCTTCACCATGATCCCACTCAGCACCATGGTTGTAGCAGTAGGCGATTGTTCGTATGCGTCAGGCTGCCAGGTATGGAAGGGGAAGATGGGCATTTTTATAGCGAATGCGATGAAAAATAGCCAGAATACAAATGACTGTTTTTCAGGTGCTAATTGTACACTATAAAAAGACTGCCATGCAAAGGAATGATCTGCTGTTTGAAAATACATATAAAGTATTCCAGCCAACATCATCAATGATCCAATGAATGTATAAATGAAAAATTTAAATGTAACTGCGATTCTTTTTTCACCTCCCCACAAAGAGCAGAGAAAGTATACCGGTATCAATGCAAGCTCCCAGAAGAAGTAAAATAATAAAGCGTCATTGGCAACAAATACTCCCATCAACCCTGCTTGTGTCAGTAACATCAACGCATAGAAAGAACCTGTATTCTTATATTGATTTTTATAAGTAGCCAGAAAAATCAACGGGAAAGAAATGGCGGTTAATAATACCAACATTTTAGACATGCCATCCATAGACATGGTGAATCGACTACCCAAAGAAGGTAACCATGCACTGTCGAATGATAATTGAGCGGCCGGATAAAAATAAACACCTGCCACCGCTACGGTCAGTGTAAGAACAGCAGACAATAATCCCCAACCTTTTGCAGCATTCTCTTCTTTGATGAAGAATGAAATGATGCCGGTAAGCAAGGGAAGCAATATCAATAGAACTGGGATCATATATTTTCTTTATCGCTTAAAGCGGTTAAAACAGTTTTTTCAAAAAATTCATGATGGTAAGATCATTGAACCATATCAGTACAAAAATCACCATCACCATAACCATCACGAGAATATAGTTACCAACTTGTCCACTTTGCAATAACCTCAATTGTCTTGATCCATAACCTACCAGTTTACCAACACCATTCACCACTCCATCAATGACATTCTTTTCAAGAATATTTTTAAAGAACACGGATAACAGGTGTAATGGTTTTACAATAATGGTATCATACAATTCATCAACATACCATTTATTCTCCAATACCTTAGCTACTCCTGTATTTTCATCATTCACACCAGCTGCTTTTTTGAACTTGGTCACTGCAAATAAGATCACTCCAATGATCAATGCAGTTGAAATACCCATCATGATATATTCTTGTGAATGGGTAAGATGATGTGCATGCGCCAATTTATTTGATTCAGCGAATATCGGAGCTAGGAAATGTTCAAGACTATGTGCATCTGATGCGAATACTTCAGGGATTCCTACAAAACCTCCAACCACCGATAATACAGCCAATACGATCAAAGGAATCGTCATGGGTGATGGACTCTCGTGCAAGTGATGTTCTTGTTCGTGTGTGCCTCTAAATGATCCGAGGAAAGTGAGACTATATAAACGGAACATATAAAAAGCAGTCATCAACGCGCCGCCCAATCCGATATAATAATAAAGAGGGTTTGCGCTATAGGCAGCCATCAAAATCTCATCCTTAGAAAAGAAGCCTGAGAATGGGGGAATACCTGCAATGGCTAAACATGCCAATAAAAATGTGATATGGGTGATCGGCATATGTTTTTTCAATCCACCCATTCTTCGAATATCTTGCTCATGATGCATAGCATGTATCACAGATCCTGCACCTAAGAATAACAATGCTTTGAAGAAAGCGTGTGTCATTACATGAAATACAGCACCTGTATAGGCACCTACACCTAAGCCTAAAAACATATAACCTAATTGACTTACTGTTGAATAAGCCAGTACTTTTTTAATATCATTTTGTTTCAATGCGATGGTAGCAGCAAAAATCGCAGTAGCCAAACCAACAATAGCTACCAAGGTTTGAGATACCTCTGACATTGTATAAAGAATATTGCTACGTGCAATCATGTAAATACCTGCAGTAACCATTGTAGCAGCATGGATCAATGCAGATACCGGTGTGGGACCCGCCATTGCATCAGGAAGCCATGTGTACAAAGGTATCTGTGCACTCTTACCCATAGCACCAACAAATAATAAGATCGTGATAGCAGTAATATCAAAAGAAGAAAGTTCTGATACACGAGAGAATACATCTCCATAAGTAACTGTACCCAACTTGAATAATAACCAGAATACAGCCAATAAGAAGCCAAGATCACCAATACGGTTCATAACGAAAGCTTTCTTAGCCGCATAATTATATTGATCATTTTTAAACCAATATCCGATCAATAAATAAGAACAAAGACCCACACCTTCCCAACCAATGAACATGATCACATAGTTAGCACCCAGTACCAGCAGTAACATGGAGAAAACGAACAGGTTGAGATATGCAAAATATCTTCCGAAATGTTGTTCCTCTTCTTCGTGCATATAGGCTGCAGAATAGAGATGGATCAAGAAACCAATACCTGTAATGATCAATAAGAATAAAGAGGATAATTGATCTACCTGAAAGGCAAATGGAATTTGGAAATCAGCTGCTCGAATAAAAGAAAACAGTTCAACGGTTGTTGCTCCATTTGCTTTAACATCAAAAAACACCAGCAGACTCACAACAAAAGAAGCGAGCATCACACCGCAACCAATGACACTGATCATTGATTTTGACAGTGACTTTCTTCCCAGTCCATTGATCAGAAATCCGATCAGTGGAAATAATGGTACCAAATAAACAAGTTTACTCATAGCCTTGCTCCCTTCCGGGACTTTTACACTTCACGAAGAAGTATGATCATGAATCAGTTCTTTCTTAAATCAGTGGTTATTAATTTTTCAAACGATTGAGGAAATTAATATCTACTGAATGTATGTTACGATACATCATTACAATAATGGCCAATCCTACACTTACTTCTGCGGCAGCCACTACCATAATGAAGAATACGAATAGTTGTCCGTCAATACCTGCTGTTGTTGCAGCATCCGTCGCCAATGCTGTACCGTGATGCATTTTAGAAAAAGCAACCAGCAATAAATTCACCGCGTTCAGCATCAACTCAATGCACATGAAAACAATGATTGCATTACGGCGTGTCAACACCCCAATGATCCCAATGCTAAATAATGCGAGACTTAAATAGATATAGTATTGTATTGGCATAACTTTTAGCTTATGGTCCATGGTCCATAGTCCATGGAGATGTTTTTTATTCATACCATGGACTATGGACCATGGACTAAAATTCTCTACTCTTTCTTCCCTATCACCACGGCACCCACCATTGCACTCAAAAACAAAACGCTGCTGATTTCGAAGGGTACTACATAATTACTGAACAGGGCTTTACCCAGATTTTTGATCAATCCAATATCTCCGGTTCCTACCAGAGCTTCTTTACCTTGGAAATCTGCAGCCTGACGCACGAGTGATACCATTACCATTAAAAAACATCCGCCGGAAATTGCTCCAGCGAGTTTCATCCAAATATGTTTATTGGGTTCAGACTCTTTATTCAGGTTCATCAGCATGATCACAAATAGGAAGAGTACCATGATAGCACCGGCATACACGATCAGATTAACAATAGCTAAGAATTGTGCATTGAGTAAAACATAATGACCTGAGATTGCGAAAAACACCGCGATCAGCCACAATACACTGTGTACCGGATTTCGGCTTACCAGTACCATGATAGCAGAAAAGACAGCCAGTGCCGACAAAAAGAAAAACATTATCTGTGTTATACTCATTGGTGTTTTAATTAGGTATTTATAATAAGTTGCAACTAAGCAACTGATTATCCTTCATTACAATCCCTTAGCCTTAGCATATGCTTCAGCATCTGTTTTAGGATTGGGTATCAACAATTCTTCTTTTCCGTAAACAAATCCTTTTCTGGTATAATTGGCCGGAGCAAATGTTTCACTCAGGTAAATGGCATCTTTCGGACAAGCCTCCTCACATAAACCACAGAAAATGCAACGCAACATATTGATCTCATATTTGGCTGCGTATTTTTCTTCGCGATACAGATGCTCTTCATTTGGCAGCCTCTCAGCGGCTTCCATAGTGATGGCTTCTGCCGGACAAGCAACAGCACATAATCCACATGCAGTACAACGCTCACGACCTTCTTCATCACGGTTCAAAACGTGTAATCCTCTGAATACAGGACTGAACGGACGTTTTTGTTCCGGATAACGAATGGTAGGTTGCTTCTTGAAGATATGACTGAATGTAATCGCCATACCCTTCAGAATTGCCGGTATATACAGTCGCTCCATGAAGCTCATTGGCTTCCGACTCACTTCTTGTCCTCTGTTTGTTAATGCCTGCATATGTTCTATCCCTGAGGGATGTTTAATGTTTGCAAAAATATTTTTCTAACCTATTGATGCCAAGTTTATCATGTGAATTGTGAATGGTGAATTGTCAATATACAATCATTGACTATTCACCATTCACAATTCACATCATGCCCCCGCCTTCCACAAAATCAACGCTCCTGTGATCAGCATATTTGCTAGTGCCAATGGAATCATGGTTTTCCAACCAAGGTTCATCAGTTGATCATAACGGAAACGTGGGATGGTCCAACGAATCCACATGAATATGAAAATAAAGATCACGATCTTAGTTAGCAATGCTCCTACTCCTAGCAATGCTGCAATATTGGGAGCCAATGTTGATTCATCCAAGAATGGAATATCATACCCTCCAAAATACAAACAAGCCATTACTGCACTACTCATAATCATATTCACATATTCAGCGAACAGATAAAAGCCCAACTTCATGGATGAATATTCCTGATGATATCCAAAGTTTAATTCATTTTCTGCTTCAGGTAAATCGAAAGGTGTACGATTACATTCAGCCAGTGCACAGATAAAGAATATAAAGAAGCCCAGCGGCTGGTATGCAATATTCCAAAGACTACCATCTGCCATTTGTTCTCCTACAATACTTTTCAAACTCAATGATCCTGATAACATTAATACCGCGATCAATGAAAGTCCCATCGCCAATTCATAACTGATGGCCTGAGAAGCTCCACGTAAAGCTGCCATCAAAGAGAATTTATTATTCGATGCCCAGCCTCCGATCATAATACCATAAACACCCATGCTTACTACCCCGAATACGTACAAGATTCCGATATTGATATCAGCGATCTGCAATTCAATTTTTCTGTCAAACAATTCAACATGACTGCTCCAAGGAATAACAGCACAGGTCATCAATGCTGCGGTCATAGCCAAACCAGGGCCTAAAATAAAAAGTACTTTGTTTGATGTATTGGGAATGATCTCTTCTTTCATGATGAGCTTCAAACCGTCAGCAAAAGGTTGGAACAATCCAAATGGACCTGCACGGTTAGGACCCGGTCTGTCTTGTAATACTGCTGCTACTTTTCTTTCAGCAAAAGTGGTGTACAAGGCAATGCCCAAACTACCAAACACAATGACTGCGATCAGTACTAGTTTTTCTATCAATAATGCCCAATCAAAAGCAAGTAGTGTCATGATATAGAATTCAATTAGTCTTTGTTCTGATTAAATACTTTAGAATGAGCCGGTCCATCGATCAGACTCAATTTTACTTCCGGTTTATTCACTTCACTTACTGAATGAATATCCATCAATAATTTAGGTTTGCGCCCGTCATTCACTGCTTCAAAAGTTTCTGTAGGTTGATGAGTACCCACTTTACCGGCATAATGACCTTGAGAAATCACTGAGTGTCTATTGATGAGACGAGGACCTTCAATTACCCAATCACTTGTTTTTTTCTTTTCAAAGCGACAGGTATTGCATATCCAACCTGGTTTACCATCAGGCGTATCTTCTACTTCACCCCATTCATCTTTTCTTGCAGTAACACGAAATACTTCATCACCTCTATTCCAAAGTGTAACGCGACCGCTACAAGTAGGACAATCGCGATGAGCATCCATCGGTTTCAGGAACCATACACGATTTTTAAATCGGAATGTTTTATCAGTGAGTGCTCCAACCGGGCAAACATCGATCACATTACCAATAAAATCATTCTCTAGACTCTTCTCAATGAATGTAGCGATCTCAGCATGATCTCCACGATCCAGTACACCATGCTCACGTTTTTTGGTAAGCTGATCAGCCGTGAATACACAACGGTAGCAGAGAATGCAACGCGTCATGTGCAACTGAATGTATGGACCTATATCATGTTTCTTAAATGTTCTTCTTTGGAATTCGTAACGTGTGCCTTCTTTACCATGCTCATAACTGAGATCTTGGAGATGACATTCACCTGCCTGATCACAAATAGGACAATCAAGTGGGTGATTCAGTAAAAGGAACTCAACCACACCGGCTCTTGCATCCAATACTTTTTCACTGGTGATATTTTTCACTTCCATACCATCCATTACTGTGGTACGACAAGATGCCACCAGTTTGGGCATGGGTCTTGGGTCTTTCTCAGAGCCCTTACTAACTTCCACCAAACAAGTACGACACTTACCACCACTACCTTCCAGCTTGCTGTAATAACACATAGCCGGAGGTGCTACATCACCACCAATCTTACGTGCAGCATTCAGAATCGTTGTTCCTGCAGGAACTTCGATCGTGATGTTGTCGATCGTTACTTTAAACAATTGTTGTTCAGACATATGATTCATTTTCAGCTACTGAAGTAGCTACAACTGTTAATTCATCTATACTCCAGCCGGCACGTGTATGGGATCAGCATAATGTGCGAGGCCATAATTTCTTTTTTGTGATTCTTCCGGGTTCAAGACATGCCATTCAAATTCATCTCTGAAATGCCTGATGGCTGCTGCAACAGGCCATGCTGCTGCATCACCTAACGGGCAAATCGTATTTCCTTCGATCTTACGTTGGATATCCCACAACAGATCGATATCACTCATCTTTCCATTTCCGTATTCAATGTTCTTTAAAATCTTTTCCATCCATCCTGTTCCTTCTCTACAAGGTGAACACTGACCACAACTTTCATGTCTGTAGAAACGTGCTAATGATAAGGTATGACGAACTACACACTGGTCTTCATCTAATACAATGAATCCGCCCGAGCCCATCATTGAACCACTTGCAAAACCACCGTCAGCCAAACTTTCATAGTTCATGTAACGTGTTTCCCCTTTTGCGGTTTTCAACAAAAGATTAGCAGGAAGAATAGGTACAGATGAACCACCCGGAATACAAGCTTTTAATCTTTTTCCGTTGGCGATACCACCACAATATTCATCGCTGTAAATAAATTCTTCTACAGAAATGGTCATATCAATTTCATACACACCCGGCTTATTGATATTACCACAAGCACTGATCAGTTTGGTTCCAGTTGATCTGCCAACTCCGATCTTCGCGTATTCATCACCGCCCATATTGATGATCGGAACAACAGCAGCCAATGTCTCCACATTGTTTACCACAGTTGGTCTATCCCATACTCCTTTAACAGCTGGGAACGGAGGTTTAATCCTTGGATTACCACGTTTACCTTCTAATGATTCGATCAATGCAGTTTCTTCACCGCAGATATAGGCACCTGCACCTCTTTGTACATGGATGTTACAATCAAAGCCACTGCCTAAGATATTTTTTCCGAGGAAGCCGTTGTTTTTTGCTTCTGTAATCGCTTGTTCCAAAATATCAACGATCCATGCATATTCACCACGGATATAGATATAAGTGTCATTACTTCCCAATGCAAAAGAGGAAACGATCAAGCCTTCGATCAATAAGTGTGGTATGAACTCCATCAAGTAGCGATCCTTGAATGTACCTGGTTCACTTTCATCTGCATTACACACCAAATGTCTTGGCACACCTTCAGGCTTTGCGATGAAGCTCCATTTCATACCGGCAGGGAAACCGGCACCACCGCGGCCACGAAGACCGCTCTTCTTTACTTCTTCAACAATGGCTTCAGGGCTCATTTCTTTGAGTGCTTTCTCAACACTTCTATAACCACCTTCTCTTCGATATACATCGAAGTAGCGGATGCCTTCTACATGTGCCTTTTCCAGTAATAATTTTTTACTCATATCCTCACATCCCTTTCGGGAATTTTAAATGATATTCAACTACTGTTTTTTCAATTCATATTTAGCAGCCAATTCACCTGTAATTCTGTTGCCACTCATATCCAACTGAATCAGTTTTCCTTCTGCAACAAAATATTGATTGGGGCCTTCTTTGATACTTCCCAGATTAATGGTAAAGCCATTGACCCAAGTCCACTTACCCGATGCTGTAAAACTATTTTCCTTCTTTCCCAGATATTTGATCACTCTGGAATAAGTGGAATCATTTTTTAATTCAATGCTGGTCTCCATTCCTTCACAATCTGCACAGGGCAATACACCTTTATAGATTCCTACAACGTCAAGAGAATTTTGTGCTGTGGCGCCATCAACTTCGCGCATCATTTCTGAAGAATCTACTTCATATGTAGTATCACTGATCACTACCTGTGTGGTAGTTGGCTTTTCTTCACAAGCTGCGAAGAAGAGTGATACACATAAGATGTAGTTTAATCTTTTCATATTCTTAGTTCAAGCTTGCTGCAGCTTTTCTACATTCATCAATGATTGCGTCTACTTTTTCTTTGGTCAAATGTTCACGATAGTGTTTCCCTAATTGCATCATTGGAGCGTATCCACATGCACCTAGGCATTCCACTGTCTTCAATGTGAACATTCCATCGGCTGTTGTTTCTCCCGGTTTAATACCCAACTTCTCCCCGATATAAGCAATGATATCATCACTTCCTCTCAACATGCAAGGGCCTGTCTGACATACTTCAAACATGTATTTACCAACAGGTTTGAGATTGTACATACTATAAAAAGTTGCAACCTCATATACTTCTATAGGGGTGATCTGTAACAGTTCTGCTACATAATCCATTGTTTCAGTACTTAACCAACCCCCAAAACTATCTTGTGCCAAATGCAAAACCGGAAGCAATGCACTTTTCTGCTTGCCTTCCGGATAACGCGCTACCAAGCGCTTGAATTCGGTCATTTGTTCTTCAGAAAATTTCACCATACAATTCAAATTATTATGCGTCCAGTTCTCCTGCGATCAGGTTCAAACTACTCATGGTTACAATAGCATCACTTAACATACCACCTTGAATCAGTTCAGGATATGCCTGATAATAAATAAAACAAGGTCTTCTAAAATGCAGACGGAACGGCGTTCTTCCTCCATCACTGATCAGATAAAATCCTAATTCACCATTACCACCTTCCACTGCATGGTATACTTCACCCTTCGGCATATCTACCTCACCCATGATGATTTTGAAATGCCAGATGAGTGCTTCCATTTTGGTGTATACGTCTTCTTTCTTAGGCAGATAATATTCCGGAACATTGGCATGATACACTTCAGCATCTGCTCCTTTGAATTCCTGAATTTTACGATAGGCTTGTTCAATGATGCTTAAGCTCTGCCACATTTCTGCATTACGAACAAGGAATCGATCGTAATTGTCGCCTGTTTTTCCAACAGGAACTGTGAAATCAAAATCTTCATAACTGCTGTATGGACTATGTACACGAACATCATAATCCACTCCCGCTGCACGCAGGTTAGGCCCTGTAAAGCCATAGTTCAATGCTCTTTCAGCACTGATACCACCTGTGCCTTGTGTACGATCCATGAAGATGCGATTACGTGCAAAGAGATTTTCAAACTCTTTCAGCACTTTCGGATATTCATTTAAGAATTTCTCGAGTTTCGTAAACGCTGTATTTGAGAAATTCCTTTCAAAACCGCCAATACGCCCAATATTAGTAGTAAGGCGGGACCCACATACTTCTTCATATATTTCATAGATTAATTCACGGTATTGCATCACATACAAGAATCCGGTATACGCTCCTGTATCTACACCCACAATTGAATTGCAAATCAGGTGATCAGAAATACGAGCCAACTCCATGATGATCACACGCAAGTAATCAACACGTTTAGGCGTTTGAACACCCAATAATTTTTCACAGGTCAGGTGCCATCCCATATTATTGATCGGACTGCTACAATAGTTCAGTCGATCAGTGATGGGAGTGATCTGATAGAGTGGTCTGCGTTCAGCCAGTTTTTCAAATGCACGATGAATATATCCAACTGTTTGTTCAGTTGATACGACTCTCTCACCATCTAGTTCCATAATGTTTTGGAATACGCCATGCGTCGCAGGGTGTGTTGGCCCTACGTTTAACGTGGTGGTTTCCTTTTCAATGGAGCCTTCCGGTAATTTGATATTGTGTTGTTGTTGCGCTAACATGTTTCTTATATTGATCGGCTATTGCAATTATTTGTGAAAAGTGAGAAGTGAAAGGTGAAAAGGTTTTTTTGACCTTTCACTTTTGACTTTTCACTTTTCTCATCCTCTTCCAAACATTTCATCATCCTTATCGATCCTGGTCTGGTCTTCCAGTGGATACTCTTTCCTTAATGGGAAATAGTCCATCTCATCTACATTTAAAATGCGTTTAAGATTGGGATGACCGACAAAGTTCACACCGTAGAAATCATAGGTTTCACGCTCCATCCAGTTGGCGCTGGAGAATAATTGTGAGGCGGTGAAAACATCCGGCGTTTCTACTGAGGTAAATACTTTAAAACGAATACGTACATTCTCAACGAGATTATGCAAATGATACACGACTGCCAATTCTCTTCCCGCATCATCCGGATAATTCACTGCACATAAATCTGTCAAGAAGCGAAATTGGAGTGTTTCGTCATCAAAGAGAAACTGCATCACTTTCAGGTTCTGATCTTTGGGTGCTTCGAAACTCAGCATACCATAGGTTTCTTCAAAATTGTACACCTGATCACCAAACTTCTCTTTTAGTTTTTCCTGTATGTATGAATTCGTTAAGGCCATTTTTATGTTTTTGTCCATGGGCCATGGTCCATGGTCGATAGTTAATTACTGAATTCCATAGCTGTTCAGCAATGCTTTATAATGCTCACTGTTTCTTCTTCTGATGCTTTCTTGTCCAACCAGATCCTGAATCTTCATAAATCCATCCAGAATAGCTTCCGGACGAGGAGGGCAACCCGGAACATACACATCCACCGGTATTACCTGATCGATTCCCTGAAGAACACTGTATGTATCAAAAATACCACCGCTCGAAGCACAGGCACCTACAGCGATTACCCAACGAGGCTCGGCCATTTGTAAGTATACCTGACGTAAAACAGGGCCCATTTTTTTAGCGATTGTACCCATGGCCATCAAATACTTTCTGGTGGCAATCCTTTTCGTATTGTTTGATGTGGAAGTAATTTTCTTCTATCCCTATGCTGTTAATTTCAGAGAATTGGGATGGGATGGATTTTTGGCTGTTCTA
>OGVO01000066.1_pt1 | contig 17733 bp, 15 predicted proteins | sample 1575771 | NCBI WGS metagenome assembly OGVO01 (sample SAMN07581527, study PRJEB24739) | freshwater metagenome | place: Singapore | collected 2015-01 | reverse complement strand
GTTTCCCAGTCACGATAACTCGGTAGCGGTAGTTGTAGTGGCTCTTACACCCAACTGAGCATCTGCTGTCTGCATAATGAGAAGACCAGCTAATGCTGCTGTTGCTTTCATCATTGTTTTCATGATAATAGAATTTTTGGTGAATAATTGGATTCCTATTTGTTCCTTTTCAAGGACTGTGCCAAAAATCATATTCGGCTGAAAACCTTTATTATCAATGGTTTTAGAATAATAAAAAAATTAGCATGTACGATATAGACAATATTTCGGATCTCCGAAGTCGATAAAATTTTGCATTGTGAAATTTTGAAAATCTGATTTTTAAACAAAATCGGAAACCTAATATGTATTAAATTGGATGACCTAAAACTTCCTTATGAAAAAAATATTTGTAGTAATCGCCTGTCTATTTTCTTCTTTTGCTTATGCACAATACCAACAAGATGTAGTTTCTGAAGATGCCATTATTAAAGCATTGTATGATGTCATCTCCGGACCCAGCACACAAAACCGAGATTGGGATCGATTCAGAAATCTATTCACCAAAGAGGCTCGTATGATGACAGTAGCGCCTCATAAAGACAGCGGTAAAGTAGTTCGTACCATCACACCTGAGCAATACATTGAGAGAAATGGAAAGAGGTTACAGGAGATTGGTTTTGTTGAGGCAGAACTCAATCGTATTACTGAAAGTTATGGTGCGGTAACACATGCATTTTCTACTTATAAATCTGATTATGTAGTAAACGGTACTCCCATGAAAGCAAAGGGAATCAATAGTATTCAGTTATTCAATGATGGTAAAAGATATTATATCGTTTCTGTGTATTGGGATGGCGATAGTAAACTCGTAATGCCACAAAAATATCAAGGTCAATAATCTTCAAAACCTAGTGCCATTACCTTCATAAAAGATCTTTATGAACCCTGATAAAAAGAAATCATTTCTCGTCTTTACTGCATTATTGATCATAGCCATGGCAACTGTTGTTTGGAGTCAGTCGATTGCTGCAACACAAACCGGTATTCGTGTATGGAATTGGAATAGCTGGCTTATTCTGTTAGCCGGTCTTCCATTTATTTTCATACAAAAAGAAGCAGGATTGCCGGAACTACTGGATCCTTCTGTTTCCAATCGCAAACGCTTTTTGCAACCATTGCTGATCGGTTTTCTTTTTGCTATTCCCGATGTCATCATTGTGGGTTTTCTGATGCACCCTGAACCTTATACTTCACTTCCCCCTTTTTTACAACCTTTCCCTTATTCCTTATCACTTTATAGTTCTGGAGCGTTGGATATAGAAATTTTTTATCGTCTTATTCCTATCACTTTATTACTCTGGCTTATTTCAGAAAAACTCTTAAAAGGTAAACATCGCGAAATCGTTTTCTGGTCTGTTGCTATTCTTACTGCCATTCGTGAACCATTGGAGCAATGGCCCTCAGGAAATACGTGGTTCATAGTATATGCATTGGGTTCAGGATTTGCTATGAATCTTTGGCAAGCTTACCAATATCGAAAAGCAGGATTCCTAGGCGCACTCATGATTCGTTATGGACACTATATCATCTGGCATATATTACTAGGTGTGTATATAGAGTTTTTTGTGTTGCGATGATTTTTAAACCGCAGAGAAGATGAGAAAAAGAGATAACGCAGAGGTATTTCCCTGTATATTTAAACTATGTCTGCCCGTCATTCATATCAGTGTTATGTAACAGGTGATCATGCACTAACTTTTTCATTTGGCGATACTATGGATGTTGACGTGAATGAATGCTGTCTGCAACTATTCCATGAATATCAAAAATTGAAACCCGACGGTATCAAAGATTGTATCCCCGCATATACGACCATCACTTTTATATATGATGCCATATATTTTCTGAAAAGAAATATAGATCCGATTAATACCATTCAACAGTTAGTAGATGAGGTGTTGATTCCCGGTGGAGTTATTCATAATAAAAAGACTACAACCCTCATCCGTATTCCTGTTTGTTATGAAACAATCTGTGCTCCTGATCTTGCATCTCTTGCTGCTCTCAAACAAATCTCTACAAATGAATTGGTTCAACTTCATTCATCTACAACTTATCGAGTATTCATGAATGGATTCTTACCCGGCTTTGCTTATATGGGTAAAGTGAATGAAAAAATAACCGCTCCACGCTTAACATCACCCCGACAAAAAGTTTCTGCTGGCAGTGTAGGTATTGCGGGTGATCAAACAGGTATCTATCCGATGGAATCACCCGGTGGATGGCAGTTGATCGGACGAACACCCCTTTCTCTTTTTGATACAAATGCTTCTAAACCTTGTTTGCTAGAGCCTGGTGATCGGGTTCAATTTTATCCGATTTCATGGAATGAATTTCAAAACTGGTCAGGCCAATGAGTATTCGTGTCATCAAAAAAGGATTGTTGGATACCATCCAGGACCAAGGTAGGTACGGATACCAACACTTGGGGATCAATCCTTGTGGTGTTATGGATCCTGTAGCCATGCGAATCGCCAATGCATTAGTAGGTAATGAAGTTGATGAACCGGTTTTAGAAATACATTTTCCTGCGCCTGTATTATGTTTTGAATCAGACGCGATCATCTCTATCAGCGGCGCAGACTTTGGAGCAAGATTCAATACTGATACACCCGCTCCAATCAATCGATGTATGGCAGTTAAAGCAGGCACACAATTATCTTTTCAAAAACAAATTAGAGGGGCGCGAGCTTATTTGGCTATTTATGGTGGCTTTCAAGTAAAACAATGGCTGAATAGCGCTTCCACACATCCCGGACTTTCATCTGTGGGAATGGTATTACAAAATCAAATGATTGTACCACTTAAAAAAAGTGTACAAGTTTCAGAAACCAAAATATATCCTTGGATAGCAAGTTCACCCGTTGAGGAACAAGGTCATAGCATTCGATACATCGCGGGAAATGAGATCAACAGATTAGATCATGCTATGCAAGATCTGCTACATAAACATTCTTTTACGATCGACAAAAGCAGTAATAGAATGGGTTATCGGTTGCAAGGTCCGTCTCTGCTTCCCAAGATACGTTCTGAGATTCTCTCAACTGCTGTAACAAGAGGCACGATACAATTACTTCCCAACGGACAACTTATTATCTTAATGGCTGATCATCAAACTACGGGTGGTTATCCGAGAATAGGGCATATCATTACTGCTGATCTCGCTAAACTAGCGCAGTACAATGCCGGAGAAAGCATTCAATTCAGTCAAGTTTCTTTACAATCAGCACATCAGGCTTTGATGAAGCAGGAATTACATTTGAAACAATTGGAAACAGGATGTAAATTACGAAGTGTGAATTTTTGATTTCTTGATCTAGGGAAGAGCTAAAGGATAAGCTGTAAAACAAAATCAAAAAATCAAAGATCAAAAAATCAAAGATCATGGTTATCGATATCAACTGCGACTTAGGTGAGGGTATGCCCAATGATGCTGCACTGATGCCTTATATCAGCAGTGCCAATATTGCCTGTGGTTTTCACGCGGGCGATGAAGACACCATGAGACGTACCATTGCTTTGGCCATTGAACACGGTGTTGCCATCGGTGCGCATCCCGGGTTTCCGGACAAGAAAAATTTCGGCAGAACAGAAATGAAATTTCCGGAAGAAGATATTGTATCCATTGTATCAGAACAAGTGTATATCATGCTCGACCTTGTTTTTGCACTGGGGGGGAAATTACAACACGTAAAACCACACGGAGCATTATATAATATGTCTGCTAGAGATCTCTCATTGGCTAGCGCCATTGCAAATGCCATTAAAGATATTGATGAGAGCCTCATACTATTCGGACTCAGTGGAAGTAAAAGCATTGAGGCTGCAGATCTGATAGGTTTACGCACGGCCAACGAAGTTTTTGCAGACAGAACTTATACAAATGAAGGAACACTTACTCCCAGACAACAATCCGGTGCATTGATAACAGAGACTGTTGCTATGGAACAACAAGTTTTACAAATGATTCGTGAACAACAAGTAATGAGTCTGCAAGGAAAAAAAATTTCTCTAAAAGCGGATACTATTTGTATTCATGGCGATGGAGAACATGCAGTTGTATTTGCTCAACAGGTACATCAATTATTAAAGAACCATCATATCACTATTCAATCATTTAACCGTTGAAACAACTCGCAAAGAATAGTGCTATTACAGGTGCTGCGTTTTTAATGGCGACTTCCGCTATTGGTCCGGGGTTTTTAACACAAACCACCGTATTCACTCAGACACTATTGGCAAGCTTTGGTTTTGTGATCTTGATTTCTGTACTACTGGATATCATTGCCCAACTCAATATCTGGCGCATACTGGCTGTTACAGGCAAAAGGGCGCAGGATATTGCGAATGAAGTGATTCCGGGTTTAGGTTTTCTTTTATCCTTACTTATTGTATTAGGTGGGTTGGCCTTCAATATTGGCAATATTGGTGGTTGTGGTTTGGGATTGAATGTGCTCACCGGTATCTCCAATACAACAGGTGCACTTATTAGTTGTGGTATTGCGTTATTCATTTTTTGGATGAAAGAGTTCAGTAGTATCATGGATGCTTTTACCAAAATATTGGGTATACTAATGATACTGCTGACACTATATGTATCCATTAGTTCTACACCACCGGTATTAGATGCGATACATCATAGTTTTATTCCTGAAAAAATTGACCCAAAAGCGATTGTTACATTGGTAGGTGGAACTGTAGGCGGATACATTTGTTTCGCCGGCGGACATCGATTGCTTGATGCAGGATTAACGGGTGTTTCGTCTTTACCACAAGTGAGTAGGAGTGCAGTTACCGGCATTTGTGTTACGGCTATTATGCGTATCGTTTTATTTCTTGCAGTATTGGGAGTGGTAACAAAAGGACATTTGATCGATAGTGCAAATCCACCTGCTTCTGTTTTTAAGATTGCAGCAGGAGAAATCGGTTATCGATTTTTTGGTGTGGTAATGTGGTGTGCTGCTATTACTTCTGTTGTGGGGGCCGCCTATACTTCCGTTTCTTTTTTAAGAACCTTTCATCCTTGGATCGAAAATAACTACAGGATACTTATTAGCGTATTCATTGTATCATCTACATTGATCTATATCAGAATTGGTAATCCCGTGAATATCCTAGTAACTGTGGGTGCATTGAACGGACTCATATTACCGATAGCACTTGCAGTAATGCTCATCATTATACAGAGAAAAAAAATAGTTGGATATCAACATGCAAAATGGCTCAGTATCTGCGGTTGGCTCGTAGTTACCGTGATGACATATATGAGCTTTCTGACGATCAAAGACTGGCTGAACTAATCGGAGTATCCTGTTGATGAATGGCTAATACTTTTTTTGCATTCTCAACATTGTCTACTGTTTCTAAATTGATCTTGTTAAATATTTGCTCAGGCTGTTCACGCATATTGCTCATGCTTTTGGTATAAAAGCGATCATAGTAATGAAGTAATACTCCAAAAGCTCCGTGAAAATCATTTTCAATTAAATGATTCACTGCTGTTTTTGCCTCTAGTCCACCCAAGCGTTTTTGTATTCTAACAATTGCGCTGATGAGGTCTTCTTTTTTGAACTTACCATATCCGGCAACCACATAATTCAATCGCTCTTCAAAAGGGATATCTAAAAAATAAACCCTGCAGGTTCGCATGAATTTAAAAAGAGCAATAGGGATGTTCACCTCGCCAATTCGCTGACTTTCATCTTCCAGCCAGATGGTTTTATTTTTTTCAGATACACGGATCAATGCATCAGCTAACAAATTTTCAAACATTTCCTGCTTAGGCTGCTTGGGTTGTCCGAGATTACCAAAAGCAGACCCTTTATGACAAGCCAATCCTTCAAGATCAATAATAGATTCTCCTTGCTGTTGCAAACTGTGTAACACCTCTGTTTTACCGCTTCCGGTATACCCACCAATAATTTTGAATGGATATTCTTTTTCAAACTGTTTCAATACCCAATTGCGATAAGACTTATATCCACCAACCAACGTGTACACTTTAAATCCATATAGATCAAGCAACCAAGCTACCCCGGCGCTTCGCATACCCCCACGCCAACAATAGACCAATACGATCTTATCGACCACCTCTTCACTCTTTTTATTCTTCTTCCTGTCAACTGTCAACTGTTCACTATTCACCACTCTCTCCACTTCCTCTACCATTTTCACCATCTTCGGACCAAAATATTCCAACCCTAATTTGATCGCTTTTTGTTTACTCTCTTGTTTGTATGCCGTACCAACCACTTTTCTCTCCTCATTGGTAAACAAAGGGAGACTATGCGCGCCGGGAAAACAAGCGTGCTGGTACTCTCCCTCGCTTCTTACATCAAAGACAGGGTATTGCTTTGCCAGCGCGATAAAATCTTCTATGAGTAAACGAGTTATAGGCATGTATACAAATGTAAGTGGACTTTATTGTAACTTTTCGGGCATGAAAGAACTTCTTGTGATACGACATGCCAAAAGTAGTTGGACAAATGCCTTTCAAAGCGATTTTGAGCGGCCTTTGAACGATCGCGGACATCGTGATGCTCCTGTCATGGCTGAAAGAACCATGAAAAGAGGTATAGCCATCCAATGTTTTGCATCAAGCACAGCTAATCGCGCACTTACTACAGCTGTATATTTCGCAGAAGCTTATGGTAAAAACAAAAAGGATATTCTTTTGTTCCCTGAATTATACCATGCACCGGAAGAAACGTTCTATCACGTGATCGAAAAGTTGCCAGACAACTGTAACAGCATTGCACTCTTCTCTCACAACCCGGGTATCACTGATTTTGTTAATGGTCTTACCAACACACGTATAGATAATATGCCTACTTGCGGCATCTTCGCTATCAAAATAGAAATCGACAAATGGAATTTATTTAGAGAAGGAGAAAAGAAATTCTGGTTCTTTGATTACCCGAAGCTGGATCTTTGATTACCTGATTTTTTGATCTGAAATTTTTCACTTTTCACTTTTCACCTCTTCCTTAAATTGACTAGATAAACCCCGCTAAAAATACAGATCGCTGCAAATGCTTTTGTAATGGTGAAATGTTCTCCCATGAAAACCATTGCAATAATGGCAGCAAATACCGGTTGGGTATAGATATAAGAACCTGTTGCTGATGAGCCGATGACTGAAAGTCCGTATACATTAAAGAGATAAGCAAAGAAGGTTACAAACAAAGCCACAAAAGTCAATGCGATCCATTGATTCGTACCAAAAGCTGCCCAGTTGGTATCCATGAATTGTTCAAGTCCGAAAGGAAGAATCATCAATGTTCCGAATGTAAAGATCCAGCGAAGTACATGAATGGGTTTATAATGTTCCATCAGTGGGCGAACCAATACTAAATAGGAGGCATAGGATATAGCATTGATGATGATCATAATATCACCCAACAGCATATCTTTTCCTATTGCAGTATTATCTTTCATCAGTATCAGCATGGTTGCACCGCCAATACCTAATGCAAGTCCTGCGATCTTATTGATCGTCAGTTTTTCTTTGAGTAGCCACGCTGCAATAATAGTAATGAAGATGGGCGTACCAAGTGAAAGCAATGAACTATGTATAGCGGTTGTTAAAGACAATCCCTTGATAAAAAACAATTGATTGATCGCCACACCGGTTAATGCACACAATAAAAAACGAGGTAGATGTTTTCTCTCAAAACCTGCATTACTAGGCTTCATCAAAAATAGCAACCAGAATAATGATAGACTTGATAATACACGCACCACATTCAAAGCAAAAGGTGCAATGTATTCTGGAGTGATCGTCTTCACTACTGCATATCCCGCCCCAAAAATAAAATTGGCTGATAGTACGGAGAGATGTGCTTTGGTAGTTCTATTCATTCGTTTGCAAAAATAAGAGACCTCATACCTTTTTAAAAAGAAGCTTTTACAGGTAGTGCTGCGATCAACCCTTCCAGATCTGTTTCTTCAAAAAAATGGAAAGAAGGAAAAACAACGGTATTGCTTTCTGCTTTTGCCAATGCTTGATTCAAATCAAGATCTAATTGTTCAGCATGAATTGCATATCCCTTTTGCTCACAACGCTTTGCTAAGTATTCCTGTTCAGTTTGTCCGGGTGTAGGTATTAAAATCGTTGTGCAATGTAGTCGTGAAAAATCCATCATGCTACTATATCCACTCCGAGCAATCACAATAGAACTATTCTCCAACACTGCTTGCAAAGCTTCTGCTGTTAAGTGATTCACTGCTTTGATATGAGATGGTACAATGATGTCATCTATTGCAGCCGGCAATCCTCTTACAAGTAAAACTTCTCGATGAATAGAAGATAACTGTACAATGATTTTTTCTTCCAATAAAGTTCGTTGTGGTTCGGGGCCGGATAGAAGAACCGTGATTTGTTTTTTATTGATTGAATTACTTGCATAAAATCGAGAAAGTAATCCAATGTATGTCACAGGTATTGCCGGTTTTCTATTCGGATGTGAGAGCGTGCCGGCCAATCCGTTGCCCTCTTCCTGATCAGGTACCCAACAAGCGTTAAAGCGTTCAATAAAACGATAATGAATGCGCTGAATAATATGTTCCAGCCATAGAAATCGGGCCTTGATCTGTAATTGGTGTGTGATAAAAACGGTCCGACATTTTTTTGTCCATAAACCATATCGATTGTCTGAAATCACTAGATCAATCCCGTATTGTTCAATCGCCTCCTCTAACCAGCGGTGTTCCCATTGAACAATACGCAGTAAGGCTGGCAATTGTTGCATTATTTTGAAGGGCAGCCAACCTTTGGATCGGCTGTAACGTACTTGGTAACCGGGAAGAGAAAGAAATGGATTATCCGGAAACTCTTTTTGTAAAAGGGTTTGCTGAGGTCCTTGGGTAGCAATGTAAACACGGTATCCCGCATGATTCAATGCACGAATCAATGGTATACAACGTGTTGCATGACCAAGACCCCAGTCGAGGGGTGCAATGAGTACGTTTTGTATGTTAAAATCGGTAGACAGTTTGAATGGTTTGATGTATGAAATGATCGAAAACTGTACTTTAGATCATCATATGAAACTCAAAATAAACCAAATAATCGTTCTACTGTTACTTATCACGATGGCCAGTTCCTGTGGTATATTCCAGAAAGGAAGGAATGGCAGAGGGGGATGTAACTGTCCCAACAATGTTCGTTAAACAGTTAAGGTATGAAAGACATGAACCGTGATCTCTGGCTGCTCTGTAAAAATGATTACATGACACAGTCTGAACTCGATCGTCAGGTAAGCCTGTTGAATACCCTTTTATACCATGCTGAGAACTGGAATAATTTCTGCTCCTCCCACGAAATCCTAGACATCAACCGCCGCAAAATCATCCGCAAACCCCATCTAATGCAAAGCATTCTGCATGAAAGAAGGTTGAAGGCGTTTGTGTTTGTGAATAATTTGAATTAGGCTGTTGGCTATTGGCAGTTAGCTATTGGCTGCTGGATTGCTTTATTAAAATCGATACCTTACTGATCTTTTTTATAAAGGCTAAAGGCTAAAGGCCAATCTCCCCAACGCTCCTTCCAACTTCTCCAACATCTCTCCAATCTCTTCTTTCTTACAAGTACCAACACTTAAGCGATACCAAGGACTATTGGATCCGGCTCCGAAGGCAGAGAAGGGAACTACGGCTAGTTTGGCTTCTGCTAGGATATAAGATGTTACATCAGATTGTGTCTCTAGTTTTTTTCCTTCTGCTGTGGTTTTACCTACAAGATCTATTTTGATGGTAAGATAGATGGCAGCTTGTGGCGCAATGGCATCTACCGGATAGCCTTTTTGCTTGAGGGCAATAAAACCATCATGAATATTTCTCAAACGTAACTCTACTTCAGACTTGAAATGTGCGAGATAACGCTGAATATTTTCTTTCTGTAATAAATATTGTGCAACTGCTTTCTGTTCTGCCATTGGTGCCCAGGCACCTACATGACTTAAGATGGCTTTCATCTTAGCGATCACCGTACTTGGACCTAATGCCCATCCTACACGCACACCGGTAGCAGCAAATACTTTAGAGATACCATCAATGAAAATAGTGTAGTCTTTTATCGCCGGTCTCAAATGCAGTGGATTGTGGTGAACGGTAGTACCATAAGTGAGTGTCCAATACATCTGATCAAACATCAGGTAACACTTCTTTTCACCTTCACCTCTTTTTGCATTCTCTTCCAGTATCAGATCACAAATGGCTTCCAGACTTTCTTTTTTAAGTGTAGTACCTGTTGGATTCTGTGGCGTACAGATACAGATCAGTGTAGCACCGCTGATATTTTTTTTAATGTCTTCTACCGTCGGCATAAAATCATTCTCTGGAGTACACTCTACCACACAATGTACTGCATCGGTCAAGTGCGCATAGTGATTGTTATTCCAAGAAGGAACACCATAGATCACTTTATCGCCTTTGTCAACGATGGCTTTGAACAAAGTATAGATCAACGGACGACCACCGGCTGCAATTTGAATTTCATTGGCTTCAAAACTCAATCCTTCCCATTCTTTGATGAATGTGGCTACAGACTTACGCAGATCCAACACACCTTCAGCTGAAGGATAGCTGGTGTTTTTATTACGATAAGAATCAATGATCAGCTCTTCCAACTCTGTAGGAATTGGGAATACAGATGGATCAAAATCGCCGATGGTAAGGTTGTAGATCTTTTCACCATTACGAATACGCTCACTGATGGCATTGCCCAGTTTTACGATCTCACTGCCTGATAAGGTTTCTGCTAAATGACTCAGTTTTGGCGTACTCATAAAAATTAGATTTATATCCGGCCGCAAAATTAAGTTTTTCGATGAAGGAAAGAGGGGAAATATTCAATGATGAATCATGAATATGAAATATCGAAGGAAAATTGACGGTTGAGTGACATGAGAGGGATAAAGCCGCAGATTCGCTGATTAGTTTGATTAAAAATCTGCGAATCTGCGGCTTTCAAATTTAAAGGTGGTCTACAATGAAAAGAGGCAACTAATAGTTGCCTCTTTTCATTCAATTTTGATTGACATACTTTTATTCCATCGTCTTATAATCCTTAAACAACTTCAACTCAATCTTATCTGCCACCGCTCTAAACGCTTTCCACTTGGTATCAAACAAAGTGTTGGCACGGGTGATGACTTCTGAAATTTTATCTTCTGCTGCTTTCATCAATCTTTCTTCTTGCTCTCCCGGTACTATTGTTTTACCGGTGATATTAGAACGCGCTTCGTTGAGATAGCCATTGATGGTTACCTGTGGTATATTACCATAACCTTGTCTGGTTTGTGGTTTACCATTCAGCATTTCACGAATGGCTTGCATTTCTTCACGAACAGGCTTCATCGTTTTGCGAATGGTATCGGCTTGTTTAGCATCGATATCACGCAAAGCTGTTTCCACTTTGTTCATGATACTTTCTGCATCACTAAAACGCTCATTCAATGTACCCAGTCTGATCGAACTCTTATTCAAACGATCCACTGCTTTACGCAATGCATCACGAACAGCTTTTGGCGTTGGTGCATATGGATCATCATTCACAACAATCATGGTGCTATCACTGATATTTCTTCCAAGATTCATCACCACTTTGTAAGTTCCCGGATCAACTGGTAATCCTGCGGGTTCTGCAGTAGCACCACCGCCACCACCAAAACGTCCGCCGCCACCGCCGCCTCTACCGCCAAAACCTCCACCACCGGGTATTCTCACACCCCTTCCTTCCATTCCCCAGTAGTAACGGTTCAATCCGGTGTCTGCTTTTGCAGTGAGTGTTCTTACGAGTACATTGTTCGCATCATAAATGCGCATGGTTACGGTATCACTCAATTTATTGCGTCCTGTGTCTGTAGCTGTCTTGTTCACGAAGAAACTGATCGGTGCTCCTGATCTTCTGTTCTCTCCTTCATAAGTTCCCCATATACTGTATTCAATACCCGATGCATTTTTACGCTTGGCTTGATAAGCATCAGGCAATGCAAAAGCAGTGAGTTTGTTGGTGAAGAGTTGTCCTTTGTTAGCCGCCAATTTGCGCAACGGACGAATATCATCCAAGATCCACAATGCACGGCCAAAGGTTGCGATTACCAGATCCGCTTCTCTCTCTTGAATCACCATATCATAAGTAGATACAGATGGATATCCATTTTTGAATTGCTGGAAACTTGTTCCATAATCGAAGCTGATGAATAAGCCTTGCTCTGTTCCTACAAAAATCAAATTGGGTTCTGTTGGATCTTGTACCACACACAAAGTGTAACCCGTTACTTTTTTCTCATCTACCAGATTGGTCCAGGTTTTACCATAATCAGTAGTGCGGAACAAATAAGGCTTGTTATTACCACGGCGATAATCATTCACCACTACATAGGCTTCACCACCATTGTGTCTTGATGCACGGATCTGTGGAACCCAAGCTCCTGTTGGCATTCCAGGGATCTTACCACGGAAGTTGGTCCAGGTTTTACCACCATCTCGCGTCAGTTGTACATTACCATCATCTGTTCCTACCCAAATTACACCTCTTTCTTTGGCTGATGGTTCAATGGCTAAAATTGTACAATGGTTTTCTGCACCGGTAATATCTACCGATAAACCACCATTATTGCTTTGATCAATTTTTGCACTGTCGTTGGTTGTCAGATCACCTGAGATCTGTGTCCATGAAGCACCTTTATCTGTACTCATGTTCACCATCTGACTTCCATAATAAATGGTCTTCTTATCAAAAGGATCTTGTGCGATCGCAGCATTCCAGTTGAATCGCTGACGAACACCACTTGCGGTTGTTGGCGGACGAATGCTCCATCTTTCTCCGGTGGCAATATTGTAACGTCCTACACTTCCACCCTGACTCATGCTGTACACCCAGTTCGCATCTTCAGGATCGGGCATTACATCAAAACCATCGCCGCCACCTACTGCTTCCCAGAAGGCATTGCGGATACCGCTTTGTCTCCATACGTAGGCCGGACCATGCCAGCTTCCATTATCCTGCAAACCTCCCATAACATTGTATGGAATATTGTTATCTACATTGATGTGGTAGAATTGTCCGAGTGGTAATTTCTCATCAAACTGCCAGTTCTTACCACGATCACGCGTGATCGCAATCCCACCATCATTACCATCAATGATAAAGTTGCCATCTTTCGGATGGATCCAAAATGCATGGTGATCCGGATGGATACCTGCATAAGGAATCACAGTCTTGAAAGTCTTACCCGCATCTTCACTCACCGTAATGATCTGATTGATATTGTACAATCTGTTTTCATTCGTAGGATCAACAGCTATATCTTGAAAATAAAATGCACGATTGGTAACTACAGCAGGATCACTGTTCATCAACTCCCAATTGTTACCGCCATCATCACTTTTGTACAATCCGTTTTTAGTAGCTTCTACCAGTGCATATACACGCTTTGGATCATTGCGAGAAATCGTGATACCAATACGTCCATAATCACCATCAGGTAAACCATTGGCTTTGCCTAGTTTGGTCCAGTTTTTACCGCCATCATAAGTCACATAAAAACCACTGCCTTTACCACCACCTTGTAAACTCCAAGGAGTACGCTGATGCTGATACATATTCACAAACAATTTATTCGGATTGGCAGGATCCATCACCATATCACCAACACCCGATGTATCATTCGTATACAAAATTTTATTCCAGGTAACACCACCATCGGTTGTTTTATAAACACCTCGTTCAGGATGTGGGGCAAAAGGATTACCGATCACACCCGCATACACCACATCCGGGTTGTTTGGATCGATGATGATACGGTGAATGTTACTGGTCTTTTCCAGTCCCATCATTTTCCATGTCTTACCGCCATCAATACTTTTATAGATACCACCTCCCAAACTGATAGAGTTACGCGGATTACCTTCTCCGGTACCTGCCCATACTACACTGGGATTACTTTGCGTGATGGCCACAGCACCAATATTCAAGATGGGTTGATCATCAAAGATCGATTCCCAGCTGGCACCACCATTCTCAGTTTTCCAAACACCACCACTCGCTGTGCCGAGGTAAATGATGTTAGGATTGGTCCATACTGCATCGATCGCTGTCACACGTCCACTCATACCGGCCGGACCGATATTGCGTGGTTTCATGTTTTTAAAATGTTTTGAAAGATCTGCCTGTTGGGCAAAAGAAAGAATTGCAGTGCTTAATAGCATTGCAGCAAACAGTAGTTTTCTCATTCCATTGGTTTTTGGGATTGGGAATTTCTGTAATTAATGGGGGATTGCCAAATTAGATGGATAATTGGGTGAAGAAGCTGTGAGCGGCAAGCGATAAGCTACAGGCTACAAGTTTTGAATAACCAATTTCTCAGTGTACTTCTATGCTTTCTGTGGCAATCAAAGAATAACAAACTCGTTGCCACAGAAAGCACAGAGATGCACCGAGGTTTTGGTGGGAGTTTCCCTATATTTATTGCAAACAACCAACGCTTGAATACAAAATCCGTTTTCAAAGGCTCGCCTATACAGATCGGTATCTACGCTGCTGTGGCTGCTTTTCTTACTTATACCATGATCTTCGGTTTTCGCAAATCATTCACCGTTTGCACATTTGATGGAATGACGGTTGGTTCTTTGAGTTATAAAACCGTATTGGTGCTTAGTCAGATGATGGGTTATCTCATGGCCAAGTTTTATGGTATCAAATTCATCTCAGAGTTGAAACGTTTTGGAAGAAACAAGATCATTCTACTGCTTGTTGGTATTGCATGGATGGCCTGGTTGTGTTTTGCATTGATCCCTGCTCCTTATAATATTATCTTCCTCTTCATCAATGGTTTTCCTTTAGGTATGCTGTGGGGTGTGGTGTTCTCTTATGTAGAAGGAAGAAGAAGCACTGATTTTATTGGTGCGGCATTGGCAGTAAGTTTTATCTTCTCTTCAGGTTTTGTAAAATCTGTTGGAGGATGGTTGATTCAATTAGGGGTGACTGAATTTTGGGTACCCTTTTGCACGGGATTGGTTTTTGCATTACCACTCCTATTGTTCATCTATCTGATGGAACACATTCCTGCACCTGATGCGGATGATGAGGCTGCCAGAATGAATCGAACACCCATGAGCGCCGAACAACGTAAAGCTTTTGTGCGCTCTTTCTTACCGGGTATTATTGCATGTATTTTTATTTATGGTTTTGCTACCATCTTTCGCGATATCAGAGACAATTTCAGTGCAGATATGTGGAAGGAAATGGGTTATTTAAATCAGCCCGCTATTTTTTCTAAAACAGAAACACCGATCACACTTGTGATACTGGCCCTTATAGGAAGTATGGTCATCATCAAAAATAGTTTCAAAGCATTGATGATTGCACATCTTTTCATTGCGATTGGATTTGTGGTTGCAGGCCTGAGCACTTATTTATTTACCAAAGGATTGGTGGCACCTATCTGGTGGATGACCTTGGTTGGACTAGGTCTTTACATGGTATACATTCCTTTTAACTCCGTATTCTTTGAAAGAATGATCGCTGCATTTCGTTTTACAGGAAATGTAGGGTTCCTGATCTATCTCGCTGATTCATTTGGATACCTCGGCAGTGTGAGTGTGTTATTAAGCAAAGAAATCTTCAAAGTTCAATTGAACTGGGTACAGTTCTTTTCAAATAGTGTGATGATATTGTCTGTAGTAGGCGTTGCGATTACGATGTATGCGGCTTGGTATTTTTATCGAAAGAAAAATACTGTTTGACCTTTAGGTTTTCGCCATACACTGACACGATTATTTTTCTATGATAGGCTTCATTCGGTTTTCTTTATATTAGTACATACGCTTTAGCTTATGAGCACCTTCAACAGAAGAAACTTTCTCCGCAGTTCCGGTAGTCTTGCTCTTCCTGCTGTATTCCCTTTATCCGGCTTAATAAGTAACGATACTTCAGTAATGAATGACTGGCCAACTAAACCTATTGTAAAGTTTTTTGGTGATGGTGAAATGTATGAACCTACCGATTATATCCGTGTACTACAAGAAGCTGATAAAACGGTTGCCATTACAAAAGATCGCTATGGCGTAGGGGGCGTTGTTGAAGCATTGGAGAAAAAATTTGCTGCGATCACCGGAAAAGAAAAAGCCATTTTCATGCCCAGTGGTACCATGGCAAATCAGTTGGCCATTGCTGTATTAAGTGGTACCAAAAGCAAAGTATTCGTTCAGGAAACCAGTCACGTATTTCGTGATGAAGCAGATGCTGCTCAATCTGTCTTTCAGAAAAGATTGATACCACTTGCTAAAAATGAAACTTATTTCACTGCTGCTGAGCTCAAGAAAACGATCCAGGAAATGAGCAGAGCAGAAGCTTTTGATACAGGTATCGGTGCCGTATCAATTGAAAATCCGGTAAGAAGAAGTGATGGCAGAATGGTTTCGATTGATGAGATCAAAGACATTAGGAACTATTGTATCACTAAAAAAATACCGATGCATTTGGATGGAGCTCGTTTGTATGTTGCATCTGCATGGTCTGGTGTATCAATCAAAGAGTACAGTCAATATTTTGATACCGTCTACATTTCTCTCTATAAATATCTTGGCGCAACAGCAGGTGCGATACTTTGTGGTGATGCAAGTATCATCGATCAGATGACCCATCTTATTAAAACACATGGCGGATCTATGTATGGTAACTGGACCAATGCTGCTATGGCTTTGCATAGACTGGAGGGTGTAGAGGAAAGATTCAAAGCCGCAAAAGAAAGGGGTGAACAATTATTCAAAACACTCAATATGGGTAATGATATTCGTATTGAGCCATTGAGCCAGGGAACTAATATTTATCGATTAACATTAGCGAAAAATATCAATGGCACTGCTTTTCAAACCAAGCTCAATCAGCAATTCAATATTCGTTTAGCAAAACCTGATAGCAATAATCAATCATTGATCAATGTAAACGAAACGATCTTATATCAATCGCTAAATGATCTTGTAAATGCATTTCGTAAAGCTTTAGAAAGTTAAGATCTGAAAGCCTGACTTGCATAAAAAATGGTTCATAACAAACAGTCAAGAACCATTTGCCATAAACCATTCGCTATAAGCTGCTAACTATCCTTTCTTCCCTTCCTCGTATTTCTTCTTCGCAGCTTCTGCTTTTTCGAAATCAAGGATCACACCATTGATACAATAGCGCAGACCTGTGGGGGGTGGACCATCTTCAAATACGTGTCCCAAATGACTTTTACATCTTCCGCATTGAACTTCTGTTCTTACCATACCATGTGAGTTATCCGGCAGATAAAGGATCGCACTTTTGCTAATGGGCTCATAAAAACTTGGCCATCCGCATCCGCTATCGAACTTGGTATCGCTTTTGAACAAAGCATTACCACAAGCAGCACAATAATAAGTGCCTATTTCTTTGAAATTCTCAAACTTACTGGTCCAAGGACGCTCTGTTCCTTTCTGACGGGCGATATAATACACATCTGGTGAAAGAATCTTCTTCCACTCATCTTCTTTCAGATTTACTTTCGATTTGTCTGTTCTCGAATACACCGGATTGTTCTTTTCTGTGCTATCCATTTTTACCTCTTTCTGTTTAATTTGTTGGGAATAACAGCCCTGCACTATTAAAGTTGCAAGGAGTAACATTTTGAATCCCTTCATATGCCAATACATTTGATACATTAA